>Ga0265780_10000228_pt1 | contig 90326 bp, 83 predicted proteins | sample P1T30metagenome_FD_192432 | JGI IMG/M metagenome (GOLD analysis project Ga0265780, IMG submission 192432) | Plant litter microbial communities from East Loma Ridge, Irvine, California - P1 T30 | ecosystem: Environmental > Terrestrial > Plant litter > Unclassified | place: USA: California...
CGCCGAATTTCTTCGACAGAACGGTAGCGATTGCAGCCGTCAGGGTGGTCTTGCCGTGATCAACGTGACCAATGGTGCCGACGTTGACGTGCGGCTTGGTCCGTTCGAATTTACCTTTTGCCATTTTAGACTCCTAACGAATGTGTTTGCCCAGAACGCCGGGCCATCGATGACTGTGCTGCTGAACTATCCATACTCAATTCTGGTGCCCTTTACGTGGATTGAACACGTGGCCTCTCCCTTACCAAGGGAGTGCTCTACCACTGAGCTAAAAGGGCTTGTACTACGAGACATTACATGCATCGCAGGATACTGGAGCGGGTGAAGGGAATCGAACCCTCGTCGTAAGCTTGGAAGGCTTCTGCTCTACCATTGAGCTACACCCGCGAGGTACTTCACTTACCGCTACTTGCATCTTGCAAAAAACTTGGTGGAGGGGGCTGGATTCGAACCAGCGTACTCATAGAGAACAGATTTACAGTCTGTCGCCTTTAACCACTCGGCCACCCCTCCGCGAGGAACCGCAGAGTATGAAGCACACAAAAAAACCTGTCAACTATTTCAAAAAGGTCTGATCCAGTTCAAACAGTTGGTGTTGCTTCGGGGCGTAATTGTAACGGCAGGCACGCACAGTATGCAAGGGCAGTTTTAAAAAGTTTTTAAAAAACATGCTGCACCGGAACGGTCCGTGCTGAGCGATGGCGCTTCAGCCCGGCGCCAGCGCCACCAGCACCTGCCCCTTCAGCGCCTTGATCAGCGCCGTCTCGTCCGGCGCGACGCCTTCCGGCGCCGGCAGCGTGCGGTCCGCGTAAAACAGGCCCAGCTGGACTTTGCCCACCACCAGCGGCAGCACGATGAAGCTGGCGGCGTCCGGCAGCAGCGCCCGGTGCCACGCCGGCAGCAGGTCGCGGATCTTGGTGCTGGTGGCGTCGGCAATCATCAGGTCCGCATCGTTTTCCATGGCCAGGTGAAACAGTTCACGCGTCGATGCGGCCGGGAACGTGAAACCCGCCTGCAGCCTGGCGTCGTCCGCCCCGAACGACAGGCGCGCGCGGTACTGGCCGGTACGCGTGTCGCGCAGGCACACCGTGGCGAACCGAAAACCCATGCTGCGGTACAGCGTTTCCAGGACCGCCTGGATGACGTCGTTGACCTTGCCCTGCCCCGACGCGCGCATCTGCGTCACATCCTGCACGCCGGCCAGCAGCATCTCGGCGGCATTGAACGGTTTGCCGCTCGGATAAGCGCCGGCGGGCTGGTCGTCGCCGCTATCCATCGTGGCCAGCAGCAGCACATTCGGCAACCCGCGCTCAAGCTCGGGCTCGGCGCGCTGCGCAGGCGCCAGGTTCATGCTCTCCAGCAGCGCCGCCATCTCGCGCTGCACAGTGCCCAGAAGTTCTTCCATCCGCGCCTCGTCAAGGTTCAGGGAGGGCCCGAACCGGGCCAGCAGGGCGCGCGTTTGCGTGGCCCTGACTGGTCCGTCGGGGCGCTCCAGCAGCAGGGCCACGTCAAGCGACAGCGACGCGGCCTGGCGCATCCACTCGCCGCGGCTGGCGGGCGGTTTTTGCACGCCATTCGGCAACGATGCCAGGCAGCGCGCAATCACATCCGGAATTTTCCATTCGCTCAGCACGGCCTCGGCCAGGGCGTCGTAGCTGCAGCCGAGGATCATTTGCGACGCTTGCCCTAGCGTGTGGTTGCCAGCAGCAACCAGCTGGTTGATTTCTCGGTAGCGCGCGTGTTCATGCGACGCCACCAGCAGCGGGCCCAGGTTCTTGAACAGCGCGCCGATGGAGGCTTCCTCGACACCCTGGAACGGGCTGTGGCGCGCCAGCGCGCGTCCCACCAGGCTGGCGCACAGGGCCGTTTCCAGCTCGACCCTGACGCTGCGCGCATGGTCGCTGTTCGACAGCGCGTCGACCAGCAGCATGGCCAGCGCGGTGGTTTTGACATTGTCAAAACCAAGCAGGGAAATGGCGCGCGAAATGGTGGTGACGTTGGTGCCGGACGCGGTGCGGTACTGCACCGTATTCGACAGGCGCAGGATGCGCTGGGTCAGCGCCACATCGGACAGCACGTAATAGGCCAGGTCGTGCGTGCCCTGGTCGTCGGACGAGGCCATTTCGACCACCCGCGCCACCGACGTGCCGAGCGCGAACATGTCTTCGTCGCCGCACACCTTGTTCATCAGCGCGGCGCGCACTTTGCGCGCAGTTGCCGGTGCTGTCGGCAAGGGTGGTGACGCAGCGGCAGGCGGCATGGAGAGGATTCCGGTGGAAGACAGGGTCAGATTGGCTTGCGCGGGGTTTTGTTGTATTTCACCAGGATTTGCTGGTGCAACCCGGCCAGGGCCGGCAATTTGGCATTGAGCGGGTCGAGCCGGCGCACGCTGTCGATGAAAACGCCGGCCTGCCTGGCCAGGTTGCGGTCCCAGCCAGTATTGTCCAGGCATTTCAGTGTTGCCACAGCGGCGTTGAACACGACTTGCGGGTTGTTCGGCAAGCGCTCCACGGCCTGGGACATCAGCGTGACAGCGCCCTGGAAATCACCATTCTTGGCGGCTGCGGCGCCCTGCCCCACCAGGTCGACCACTTCCTGCCGGCTTTGCTGGACCAGCTTCTGGGCCAGCTCGGGCAAGCCGGCCTGTTCGCAGACGGCCATTGCCTTGACCATGGCAGCCTGGTTGGGCGCATTGTTCATCACTTCGCGCAGGACATCGGCGGCGCCATCGGCCTGGTTGTTGTTCAGGCACGTGCGCGCCAGTTCCAGCTTGACTTCGCTCGACAGCTCCGGCGCCGTGCGCACCCCGTCCAGGGCGCTGGCCAGCGATTCGGCCAGGCGCGTCTCGTTGCCGGTGAATTCGTGCACGAGCGCAGAGGAAATGGCGCTGCAGACAGCCGTATTCCGGCGCCCACCCATCGACTTGTCGAGGTCGCGGATCACTGCGGCGGCCTGGACCGGGTCGCCGCGCCGCACCAGCGTCTGCACCAGCCGCACGTGGTCTTCCGGATCGCGGAACTCGGAATACTTGGCCTTGCTGATCACTTGCTTGAGCGCTTTTTCGGCCGTGTCCACGTCGCCTGCTTCGAGCGCTGTTTCGCCCAGCTTGCGGATGCGGCGCACCGCGTGCGGGGAGATGGCGACCGCGTCGGCCAGCACTTGCTGCGCTTTGTCGAGCTCGCCAGCGGCGGCGTGGGTGCGCGCCAGCCAGTCGAACGCGTCGACAAATTTGTCGTTATCGTCGACCAGCTCTTCCAGCATGTCGCGCGCTTCGCCGAAACGGTCGCGCATGAACAGCGTTTTGGCCAGGCCCAGGCGCGCCCAGGCGATGGCCTTGGCGGCAATCAGTTGCTGATAAATAGGCTCGGCCGCCTCAGGCTCGCCCAGGAACATGTGCAGCTCGGCGCGCAGGCGCAGGAAATCGACGGCATGGCGCGGGTGCGCTTCGACACCGGCGATGCAGGCGTCGATCGCTTCGCGCTGGTTGCCGGCTTCCATCAAGTTAAACACCGGCATGAACACGGTGCGCTTCTCCAGCGCGCGGGCAATCCGTTCGAGCAGGCGGTCGGCAGTGAACGGTTTCAGGATGTAATCGGTCGGCGCCAGTTCGGCGGCGCTGATGACCTTGCTGTGATTGCCTTCTGCCGTGACCATGAAAAACATTGTCGACAGCTTGATCAGCTTGTGATGGCGCAAGTCTTCAAGCAGCTGCTGGCCGTCCTGGCCGCCGTCGAGATCGTATTCGCACAACACCATGTCGTAGGCACGCGTCCCAAGCTGCTTGACGGCCTGGTTGGAACTGCCTGCGTGGTCGATGTTGGTCACGCCACACATGTTCAACATGTTGTGGATGTTGGCGCGCATACCGGAGTGCGGCTCGAGGATCAGGGCGGTGAGCCCTTCTAGTGGATTCATTGCCGGAATTTTTCTGTTCTGGACGTGCGCTGGTCCGGCCGCGTCGGCCGGAAATATTGACCAAGTATATTACGGCGCGGGAACAGAAATCGTGAGAATTGGCGCACTGCGCTGAATATGCGACAATTTTTAGTGCTTTAACGCACTATTCTCACGCGTGCGGCGTGCTGTCGGCGCTCACCACATCGCCACAGGCGCTGCGGCTGGCGCCCACCACGACATCTTGATAACGTATCTCGTACTTGCCGGCAGCCAGCGCACCCACGTTCCAGGTGTCGCCAGCCTGGATGTACACGTGCCGGACATTGGCATTGCGGTCGAGGTCATAGACCTTGACGAAGACCGGCGAACTGTTTGCACTGTTGTCGATGAACAGCTGCATCTGCCTGCCGGGATTCGACAAGGGATAACCTGCCACATAACCGGAGCGCTCGGGCCACGGCTCGCCGTTGGGGGCAGACAGTGTCTGCAGCACATTGGCGCAATCGGGCGTGCGCGCAGCCACCGCCAGGCCGGTGGTGGCCAGGACGCTGATTTTCGGTGCGGCGTCGACGCCATTTTCCGGGGTATGGGCGCGCGCCACAGCCCAGGTGTCGTCAAGCGCCCGCGCCGTCGCCGGCAGCGCTGCCGGCACCGCGCTCGCTGGCGGCAGCGGCGCCAGGCCGACGATTGGCAACACCCGCTGCGGAAACGCCATGCCCAGCGCAACTGCCGCGCCCAGTCCGGCGGCGCCCAGCAGGGCAAAGTAGCGCCGCACCACGCGGCTCACCTGGGAGTGGTGCGGCCGGGCGCCTTCGCCGGCGCCGTCCTGGCCCTGCCAGTCGGGCCCGGCGCCTGCTGTGCGGGCGCGGCTGTCTTCCTGATGCGTGCTCTCGAGCCACGCGACTTCCCATTCCTCAGCAGCGATCCACTCGTCGTGCTCTTTGCGCCGCACCGGATCGTTCAGCGCCGTATAGGCGGTGTTGACGATCGCCATGATGCGCGCGGCTTTTTCGTCGCCGGGATTTTTGTCCGGGTGGTATTTCTGGCTGAGCGCTTTATAGGCCGCGCGGATGACTTCCTGCGGCGCCATGCGCGCTACTTTCAGGTTGTCATAATGCGTATGAATTTTGGCCATAGCGGTGATGATAGCCGATCGCGGCCTTCCTGCAGAGTCGCTTAGAGCCGATGGCTGCGGTCGGCCTGTTCCAACGCTTCCGGCAGGGCCACGCCCTGCCCCACCACCAGCACCTTGAACAGCTCGCCCATCTCGGCCGGCGACAGCAGTTTGTGCACGGCGTTCGCCTGCGGCAAATAGCGCGCCGGGTCGGCCGGGTCCTGCGCCAGCAGCAGGTCACCAATGCCGCTGGCAAGCAAAAAGCCCGCCTGGCTCATGTAGCCCAGCACGTCCAGGCCGGCGTCCTGCGCGGCCAGCGCCATGGCAGTGAAGTCGACGTGCGCCGTGATGTCCTGCAGGCCCGGCAAATAAAACGGATCCGGGTGCGCGTGATGGCGGTAGTGGCACATCAACGTGCCGCCGTCGCGCTGGGGCACGTAATATTCATGCGCCGGGAAACCGTAGTCGAACAGCAGCGCGGCGCCAGTGCTGCCGGCGAACATGGCTGCCAGCGAGGCCATGAACGCCCCGCCGACCGGATGCACTTCGGTGAGGTAGCCGGCCGGCAGCGTGTCGGCGTCAAGCACCTGGCGCGCGATCTGCGCCTGCAACGCCGCGTCAGGCGCGGCGCCAACGCGCTTGAAAGCGCCGTCCTCCACCGTCACCATCTGGCGCTGCCAGCCGTCAGTTGTGCGCTGGACCAGTTCCACCGGCATCGCGTCAAGCACCTCGTTGGCCAGGACCACGCCGCTGAACGCGGCCGGGAAGCCGTCCAGCCAGCGCACCTGCGGATAGCCGCGCAAGGCTTCCTCCTGGCGGGCGCGCAGTTCGCCCGACAGTTCGATGATGGTGTACGTCCCGGTGACCACGCCGCCAGTCGCGAGTGCATCGAGCACGGCGGCAGCGAGCTTGCCGGTGCCGGCGCCAAACTCCAGGATGTGCGGCGCGCTTTGCGCCATAATGGCCGCGACGGTTTGCGCCACGGCGGCGCCGAACAGCGGCGTCATTTCCGGGGCGGTCGTAAAATCGCCGGGGGCGCCCAACTTGGCCGAGCCGCCGCTGTAATAGCCCAGGCGCGGTGCGTACAGCGCCAGCTCCATGAAACGCGAAAACGGGATGGCGCCGTCCTGCGCGGCGATTTCTTCGGCAATTTGCCGCTGCAAGGCGTGCGACGCGGCCAGCGCGTCGGAATCGGGTACGGGTAGGGACATGGCGGCATTGTGCCAGAACGAATGACAGGAATGAACTTATGACAGAACGCCCTGCACGCGTGGCGCTGGTCACCGGCGCCGGACAACGGATCGGCAGCGCCATCGCCATCGGCCTGGCCGCAGCCGGCTGGGACGTGGCCATCCACTACCGGCATTCCGCATCCGGCGCCGAAGCAACGGCCGCAGCCGTGCGCGAACTGGGCCGGCGCGCCGTGCTGCTGGAGTGCGACCTGGCCGATGAACTTGCCGTGCGCGCGCTGGCCGGCCGCGCCAGCGACGCGCTGGGTCCGCTTGGCTGCATCGTCAACAACGCGGCCCTGTTCTCGTTCGACGACCCCGCCACGTTTTCGCCGGCGCTGCTGGCGGCCCACATGCAGACCAATGTCACCGCGCCGCTGCTGCTGGCGCGCGCACTGCATGCGGCCACGCCCGAGGGCGAGCAGGCGGTCGTGATCAACCTGCTCGACCAGAAACTGGCCAATCTGAATCCCGATTTTTTGTCGTACACGCTGTCGAAAGCGGCCCTGCAAACAGCCACGACCATGCTGGCCCAGGCACTGGCGCCGCGCGTGCGGGTGGTTGGCGTCTCGCCCGGTATCACGCTGGTGTCGGGCGATCAGGACATGCAGGGTTTCGAGCAGTCGCACCGGGCCACGCCGCTGGGCCAATCGAGCACCCCGCAGGATATTGTCGATGCAGTGTGCTACCTGGCCGGCGCGCGTGCGATCACCGGGATCACGCTGGTGGTCGACGGCGGCCAGCATCTGATTCCGCTGGCCCGCGACGTCATGTTTTTGACCGGATCTTAAAGAAGACGGAGCATGGCGGCTTTGATGACGCCGGAGGTCTTGTTGTTTGCGCCGAGTTTCAACAGCGAGTTATTGATGTGAAAATTGACGGTGCGTTCTGAAATGGCCATGATCTGGCCCACTTCCTGCGACGTCTTTCCGTCGGCAGTCCAGCGCAATACTTCGACTTCACGCGCGGTCAGGCGAATGGGCGGCTCCGGCGGGCGCATGCCGGCAGCCATGCGCAGCATGCCTTCGGTCGCCATTTTGGCCAGCCACTGCATGCGCGGGATCTGTTCGCGCAATTCCGATGGCGTCAAGGCATCGTGCGAACGCGCCAGCGTCAGCATCCCAATGGCCCCATGCACGTCGATCGACGACTGGGCCCACCCCACCTGCAGGCCATGTCCCTTCGCGTCTTCCCAGAATTCAGGCACGGCGCCGAACAATTTGTCGCTCCAGACCACCGGCATGACCGATTGCAGGCCATGCGCTACGGTCGGGTCCAGTGACAGGTAATTTTCCTTTGCATAGCGCTGCTGCCATTCGCTCGAATAGTTATTCACCATCAGGAATTTGGGATTCGACACCGGCAGCGGCATGCGCATGCCGAATGCGGAATATTCGAAACCAAGCACGCTTGACGCGTCCGCCAGCGCAGCACCGAACGCCGCCTCGTCGCGCGCGGTGAGCAGGGCCTGGGTGTGCGCATCCTGCCAGGACAGGAAATCTTTATCCACAGCTGATCTCATTGCAATAAGGTTGGTCGCCAGAGATATCGTTTGCCCGGTAAATGAAACCAGGAGAAAAACTGTAGCGGAAATAGCGCGCATAATCATTTGCATGCCATGGGCATATTAACTACTTCCCTGGCCAACGTCACGCTATTTTTGCAGTTACAACTGCCCGAAAGATTGCACGCATATCGGGAAATGTAACGATCATCGATTATTTCACCTGCATCGACCACAATTATGTGACCATCAGCGTTTATGCACTGTCAATAATGACAGTTACCACGGCTTCCCGAAACACGTCCAATGGATTTGGAACTTTCTCCAAACCTGATCGGGAGTCAATCAAATGGTTATCGCTGGTAGCTCAAAAGCATTAACGCATGATATGTACCGTAAAGTCGGTCAATATCGCCAAAAAGTGTTTATCGAAACCCTGGGTTGGGATTTACTGACCATGGATGGCATGGAATTCGACCAGTTCGATCGCCCGGATACCTTGTACATGGTGTCGCAGGACGACGCCGGGGCCGTGAATGGTTGCGCGCGGCTGTTGCCGACGCATCAGCCGTATCTTCTGGGCGACGTTTTTCCCCAATTGATGAACGGCCAGCCGATTCCTCGCTCACCCGATATCTGGGAACTTTCTCGCTTTGCCGCGGTCGACTTCAACGCACGCGGCGGCTCGGCCCTGGCGCAATTTTCTTCCGGGATTGCAGTCCAGTTGCTGCGCAAGGCCATTGCATGCGCTGCCGAGCATGGCGCCAAACGCCTCATCACGGTCTCGCCGATCGGTATCGAACGCCTGTTGCGGCATACTGGCGTGCACGCGCACCGTGCCGGGCCGCCAATGATCGTCGACGGCCACCCGATTTTTGCGTGCTGGATCGAAGTCGACGACGTCGTACAAGGTTAGTTTCACATGGTTGACACTGGATATATTTACCTGACGGTGGACGAATTGTGCGCCGGGGCGCTCGTGCACCTGATTTCCGGGGTCGACCAGGAATGCGTGTTCACCGGCGGTGCCGGCGCCACCGCCACTGCCATCACGGGCTATACTGAATGGGTGAGCCAGGGCGAGCGCATCCTGACGCTTGGCTGGGACTGGCAAATGCACGCAATTGGCGACGCCGTCTGCCTGCAGCGGATCGGCCCGCCCAGCAGCAACCTGATGCTGCAGTCGTCCGCCCGCCGCGACCTGGGCCATGCCCGCACCATCGCATTGCTCAACGATTATGTCGATGGCTTCGACTGGCAACACGCCACACTCGGACACATCAGCGTTCGCTACGGCTGAAATTTCAGCGATAATAATGCCCTTGCGCGTGCCCGACGCGCGCCGGGAAGCCCGCTTGCGGCGCCCGAGCCAGTCATCCATTCAAACAGAAGGTCCCTATGTTGTCCGCCCTGACCCACCCGAGCCTGCGCGATTGCCGCCGCTTATTCCTGCGCAATTACGAAGTGATGATCAACATCGGTGTGCACGACTTTGAAAAACAGGGTGAACAGCGTTTGCTGATCAATGTTGATTTGTACATTCCGCTGGCGCAGTCGACACCGCGGGACGACCAGCTCGACGAAGTCGTCGACTACGATTTCATGCGCGTCACGGTGGCCAGCCGCATGGCGCAGGGCCATGTGCAGCTGCAGGAAACGCTGTGCGACGACCTGGCGCGCACACTGCTGGCGCACCCGAGCGTGCGCGCCGTGCGCGTCTCGACCATGAAGCCGGATGTGTATCCCGACTGCGAAGGCGTCGGCGTGGAAGTTTTTCAGATCAAGGAAGCCGCATGAACGACACCGTGACCATCGACGCGCCGAGCAGTGCGCGCATCAGCGACAAGACCGCGCTGGAAAACAACAAGCTGCACAAGCGCCTGTGCCGCCTCGTGGGCCAGGCCATCGGCGACTTCAACATGATTGAAGACGGCGACAAGGTCATGGTGTGCCTCTCCGGCGGCAAGGACAGCTACGCCCTGCTCGACATCCTGCTCACCCTGCGTGAACGCGCGCCGATCCACTTCGACATCGTCGCGGTCAACCTGGACCAGAAGCAGCCCAACTTCCCGGCCGACATCCTGCCAGCCTACCTCGAGAAACTGGGCGTCGATTACCACATTGAAAACCAGGATACCTACAGCATCGTCAAGCGCCTGATCCCGGAAGGCAAGACCACCTGCTCGCTGTGCTCGCGCCTGCGCCGCGGCATTTTGTACCGCGTTGCCGACGAACTCGGCTGCAACAAGATCGCCCTGGGCCACCACCGCGACGACATCCTGGAAACGTTTTTCCTGAATATGTTCTTTGGCGGCAAACTGAAAAGCATGCCGGCGAAACTGGTGTCGGACGACGGCAAGCACATGGTCATTCGCCCAATGGCGTATGTCAAAGAAGAAGACAGCGAGCGCTATGCCGAAGTAAAAGGGTTTCCGATCATTCCATGCGACCTGTGCGGCTCGCAGGAAAACCTGCAGCGCAAACAGATCAAGAATCTGATGCGCGAATGGGAAAAGAAACACCCGGGCCGCGTGGAAAGCATTTTCTCGGCGCTGTCGACCGTCGTGCCCTCGCATTTGATGGACCGCGACCTGTTCGGCTTTACCGACCTGAAAACGGATGGCATCGCCAATCCGCTGGGCGACATCGCTTTCGATGAAGAGCCATGTTCGACGCCGGCGCCCGGCGTGTTTGCCATCCAGCCGGGCAACTGACGTGCACGCGCTGCCGCTGCGCCTGGCGCCCGGCACGGACTTGCGCGGCGCCATCGAAGCGGCGCTGGGCACGCATACTGCCGCATTTGTCGTGCAGGGCATCGGCAGCCTGTCGGTAGCGCAATTGCGCTTTGCGGGCGCGGAGCATGCAACGGAGCTGCGCGGCGACCTGGAAATCCTGACGCTGGCAGGCTCCATTGCCCCGGAAGGGGCGCACCTGCACATGTCAATGGCGGACGCGCAGGGCCGGGTAGTGGGCGGCCACGTCGCGATGGGTTGCATCGTGCGCACAACTGCCGAGATTTTAGTGGCGGTGTTGCCCGATCATGCGTTCAGCCGGGTGCTGGATGAGGGCACCGGCTATCCTGAACTGGTCGTTCGCACACGTTCTTAGACTTTTATGTCTATGTCGCCTCTCTACAAAAATCTCCCCCTGATTCAACGTTTCAAAGTTAACTAGACATCTATGTCTACATGCTCTACTCTCCTGATCATAGGAGAATGTCATGAGCGACGCAATTGCCACACCAAAACCCACCGCAGCCGAGCTGGACCTGCTGCAAACCCTGTGGCCGCTGGGCGCCGCGACTGCGAAACAAGTCCATGCCGCCATGCTGGCCGCGCGGCCGGACGTCACCTACGCCACCGTGCTGCGGCTGATGCAGATCATGCATGCCAAAGGTTTGCTGATCCGTGACGACAGCCAGCGCTCGCACGTGTACGCGCCGGCGCAGGCCAAGGACAGCTTGCAAACCAATTTGCTGAAAGACCTGATCCAGAAAGCGTTTGCCGGGTCGGCCAAGGCGCTGGTGATGGCGGCCCTGCGCAGCGGCATCTCCAAAAAAGAGCGTGAAGAGATCGAGCGCCTGCTGAAAGACGAGCAGCCATGATGGGCGCGCTGATTGGCCACCTCGGCTGGACTTTGCTGCACTTCCTCTGGCAGGGCGCCGTGATTGCCTGCGTGGCCGGGACCGGTATGGTGCTGCTGCGCAACCAGCGGCCGCAAGCGCGCTACGCCCTCGCCTGCACGGGCCTGTTCGCCTGCATCGCCTGGCCCGCAGCCGGCCTGGTCGCGCGCCTGGCCACGTCCGATGGGGCCGATGGCGCGACCGCGCTGGCCAGCTTTGGCGCAGGCGCCATCCTCGCCACCGCGCCGCTGGACTGGCTGCACGGTCATCTCGGCGCCATTGTCCTGGTCTGGACAATCTGCGCTGGCGCCTTGTCGATGCGCATGGCGATGGGCTTGTGGTGGATTCGCCAGGCAGTGCGCAGCACGCGCACCGATGCCGCATGGCAGGCGCGTGTCACCGCGATGGCGGGCCGCTTCGGCATCACCCGCGCCGTGCGCCTCTGCATTGTCGACACCATCGCCAGTCCCGTCACGGCCGGGTTCTGGCGGCCAGTCGTGTTGCTGCCGGCCAGCCTGTTGACCGGCATGCCGCCGGCGCTGCTGGAAGCGTTGATTGCCCACGAACTCGGGCACGTGAAACGGGTCGACTACCTGGTCAACCTGGCGCAGAACGTCATTGAAACACTCCTCTTTTATCATCCTGCGGTGTGGTGGCTGTCGCGCTGCATCCGCACCGAGCGCGAACGGATCGCCGACGATCTGGCCGCGCAGCACGTTGGCGAGCGCCCCCTGGCAATCGCTTTGTCCGAACTGGAGAAACACCAGTTTGCCCACCACGACCTGGCGCTGGCCGCCAATGGAGGAGATTTGATGTCACGTATCACACGACTGCTGCGCCCTGCCCCACAACGCTTGCACTTGAAGGCGGCACTGCCCGTCCTTGGGCTCACTGCCGCCCTTATCGCTGGCTGCGCCCAGGTCCCCCCGTCACCGCCGGCGCCCTCGGCCACGTCGGCCACAAGAGCGGTTCTCAATTTTGCCAGCTGCGCCCAGCCAAGCTATCCACGAGAATCGGAGTTGGCCAAACATACGGGCGAAGTGCGCATGGCTTTCCTGGTTGGCGCCGATGGCAAGGTCCTCGATTCGCGCATCGAACGCTCCAGCGGCCATGTGGCGCTGGACGACGCTGCTCATCTGGCGATTGCCAAGTGCAGCTTCAAGCCGGCCACGGAACAGGGTGTCGCCGTGCAAAGCTGGTCACCGGTGCGCTATGTCTGGACGATGAAGTGATGCGGCGCCATGTTGCGGTCCTCGCGTTCACGTTCTTCGCAAGCGCCGGACACGCCAGCGATTTGCCGGCGTATCCGTTCGTGCACACCAGCGGCTCAGCCAATATCAACGCCATGCCGGATGTCGGTGAAATCGACCTGGAGCTGACGTCCGGCGACCCGGATGCCGAAGTGGCCTGGGCCGCCGTCGAGACCCGGCTGGCCGACGTGCGCACGCTGCTGGCACAGCAGGGCCTGGCCGCAGCCGACGTGGACGTGCAAAGCATCCAGCGTACGGCGCGCAAGCAGGAAGGCACGACGGCCACCGCGCCGCCCGGCTTCGACACCCGCTGCACCGTGCACCTGACCGTACGCGATTTGTCGACCTGGGCAGGGCTGGTGGGGCCGCTCCTGAAAATGCCCGGGGTGACCGAGTTCAGCGTGACCTTCAGCCGCAGCGACCGGCGCCAGATCGAAACTGAACTGGTGGCCAGCGCCCTGGCCGATGCACGCCACAAGGCCGACAACCTGGCGCGCGGCGCCGGCCGCCAGCTCGGCCAAGCCAATGGCATCGCACTGCTCCCGATCAGGAATCTGTCGACCACCTTCGGTTTTTCCAGTGCTGAAGGGTACCGGCAGAGCGGGCGACGCAAGGAACCGGGCGATGCCACGCTGGTCGCGGCAATCAGGCTGGTGCAGGAAGTCGACGTTATTTTCAAGTTGAAATAACGCGTCCGGCGTTGAATATGCGCTTGCCGTCGGCCGCACAAATATTCAATAAGCGCTTGCCGTCGGCCGCACGAACATTTAATAGGCGCTTGCCGTCGGCCGCACAATAACCTCACTCACATCCACCTCCGCCGGCTGCCCCACCGCAAAACTGATGGCGCGGGCAATCGCTTCGGCCGGGATCGCCGCCTTACGGAAGCCCCGCATGGCTTCACGGGCCACCGGGTCGGAGATCGATTCGGCCAGGTCCGACGTCGTCACGCCCGGTGAAATCACGGTCACGCGGATATCCGCGCCCACTTCCTGGCGCAAGCCCTCCGAGATGGCGCGCACGGCAAATTTGGTGGCGCAGTAGACGGCGGCGGTGGGGCTGACCGCGTGGCCGCCGATCGACGAGATATTGATGACCTGGCCGGACCGGCGCGCCTGCATGCCGGGCAACACGGCGGCAATGCCGTGCAACACGCCGCGGATGTTTACGTCGATCATCTGGTTCCATTCGTCGACTTTCAACGCGTCGAGTGTCGAGAGCGGCATGACGCCGGCATTGTTGATGATGACGTCGACGTGGCCGTAGACCTCTTTGGCAAATGCGGCAAAGTCCTGCATGCTGTCCAGTTGCGTGACATCAAGTGCGCAGCATTCGGCCGTGCCGCCGGCAGCGCGGATGGCGGATACGAGTTCGACCAGGCGGTCGGTGCGGCGCGCGCCGAGGACGATGCGATGGCCCTCGGCCGCCAGCAGGCTGGCCGTGGCGGCGCCAATGCCGCTGCTGGCGCCGGTGATCAGGATGACTTTGGAAGCGCTCATGGTGGTGTCCTTGAATACATTGTGGAGAAGACGCCATGGTGCGGCTCACGCGCTGCCGCGGCCATACCCATTCCAATCCACTTATTGCCTGTTTCTATTAGCGATCCTGGTTGCACTGGCAGAATCGACTGGTTTCATGGATCATTCCTGTCATTGACTGGAGGATTACACATGACGCGCATGGCCACCCTGCTTGCCCGACTGGCGCCAACCGAAGGTTTTACGCTGTCTGCGCTGGACGACGTCAAACTGATGCGCGCCAACGGCCCGGTGGCGCGCACGCCTGTGCTGTACGAGCCGTGCATCTGCATCGTCGTGCAGGGCCGCAAGCGCGCCTTTCTGGGCGACACCACGTTCGCCTTCGATGCGCAGCGCTACCTGGTCGTCTCCGTGCCGCTGCCGTTCGAGACCGAAACCGAGGCCACGCCGGACGAACCGCTGCTTGGACTGGCGATCCGGATCGACCGCACCACGCTGGCCGATCTACTGGTGGCCGTCGACGGCGCCCCGGTGCAGGATGCGCCGGCGACCATGATGACGACGCCACTCGACGCGCGGATGGAAGCGGCCGTGCTGCGCCTGCTGGAGGCATTGGTCTCGCCGCTGGAAGCGCGCGTGCTCGGGCCGGCGCTGGTGCGCGAAATCTGCTTTCACGTGTTGATGGGCGAACAAGGCGGCGCCATGCGCGCAGCGCTGACCAGCCAGGGCCACTTCGGCAAGATTGCCCGCGCCCTGCGCCGCATCCACGCCGATTACCAGGCGGCCGTCGACGTGCCCACGCTGGCGCTGGAAGCGAACATGAGCATGCCGGCCTTCCACGCCCACTTCAAGGCGGTGATGCAGTGCTCGCCCATCCAGTACGTGAAATCGGCGCGGCTGCACCATGCCCGCCTGCTGATGGTGAGGAGCGGCGTGACGGCCGCCAGCGCCAGCAACCTGGTCGGCTATGAAAGCGCGTCCCAGTTCTCGCGCGAATTCAAGCGCCTGTTCGGGCGCAGCCCGGTGGCCGAGGCCGGTTTCATGAAGCAAATGCTGGCGCTGACGCCCGCAGTTCAGCAAGGCAACGGGCCATAGGACTTGCCAGAATTCCAGTATATTGCGGCATGGCCCAATGCCTCATCGGTGCGGGCACGACCGTCAACCAGGAATGCAATGCAAGCCCTCGATAAAACCGCCAAAACCGCCACCGTCCCCTTCACCGGCTACCAGAAATTCGTTGCCGGCCTGCTTGCCTTCTTGCAGTTTGCCGTCATCCTCGACTTCATGGTCATGTCGCCGTTGGGCGCCGTCATCATGCCGGCGCTGGGCATTACGCCGGCCCGCTTCGGCATCGTCGTGTCGGCGTATGCATTCAGCGCCGGCCTGTCCGGCCTGCTGGCGGCGGGTTTTGCCGACCGCTTCGACCGCAAGAAACTATTATTGTTCTTTTATGTCGGTTTTTTATGCGGCACTTTGTGGTGCGGCCTGGCGCGCTCGTTCGAAGCGATGCTGGCCGCGCGCATCGTCACCGGCATTTTCGGCGGCGTGATCGGCTCGGTCCTGCTGGCCATTGCCACCGACCTGTACGCGCCGGCCCTGCGCGGACGCGTGATGGGCATCATCCAGACCGCCTTTGCCGCCAGCCAGGTGATGGGCATCCCCGTTGCGCTGTACCTCTCCAACCACTATGACTGGCATGCGCCGTTCTTCCTGATCGTCGCTGTGGGCGCAGTCGGCGGCATCCTGCTGGCCTGGCGCCTGCAGCCCGTGGACGCCCATTTGAAAGGGCAAACCAAGTCAAATGCGTTGCAGCACCTGATCGCCACCGTCACGGACCGCCGCCACCTGCCGGCCCTGGCCACGACGTGCCTGCTGGCTACCGGCGGCTTCATGCTGATGCCGTTCAGTAGCGTTTTCACCGTCAACAACCTCGGCATCGGCCTCGAGAAGCTGCCAACGATCTACCTGATTACGGGCCTGTGCACGATCTTTGTCGGCCCGCTGATCGGCAAACTGGCCGACCGCTTCGGCAAGATGCCGGTGTTTTATTTTGGCAGCACGGTCACCATCGTCATGGTACTGACCTACACCCACTTGTCCGTCGTGCCGCTGGCGGTGGTCATTGCCGTCAATGTGGTCATGTTCCTCGGCATTTTCTCGCGCATGATTCCGTACCAGGCCATGGCGGCGTCGGTCCCCGAGCCGGGCATGCGCGGCTCGTTCAATGCGATCAGCGCCTCGTTGCAGCAATTGTCCGGCGGGCTGGCAGCAGTGATTGCGGGACACCTGGTCAGCACCGGCGCCGATGGCAAGCTGCAGGGGTTTCCCCATGTCGGTTACGTCGTGGTGGCGACGACGATCGTGGCGGGATTCCTGGTGCGCCAGGTGAACAAGGAACTGACGCAACGGGCAGCGGCGGCCGTGCCGGCGGCCTGACTTTTTGACCCTGTTTGGCAGTATCCTGTGGATTCAACCACACCAGGAGAACCGCCGTGAATCGTCATGTTACGTTGTTCCATGCCCCCAACACCCGCTCGGCCGGGGTGCGGGTTCTGCTTGAAGAGCTGGGCGCCGACTACGACCTGCATGTGGTTAGTTTCAAAAAGAAGGAACAGCGCGACGCATCGTATCTGAAGGTCAATCCCATGGGCAAGGTACCAGCCATCCTGCACGGCGCCGCGCTGGTGACCGAGCAGCCAGCCATCTACACGTTCCTGGCGGACCTGTATGCCTACAAAGGGCTGGCGCCCGCGCTGGACGATCCGCTGCGCGGGCCCTACCTGCGCTGGATGGCGTTTTATGGATCGAGCTTCGAGCCGGCGCTGATCGACAAGGCCATGAAGCGCGATCCGATGGACCCGTCGCTGTGCCCGTACGGCGACTACGACACCATGCTGGGGACATTGACTGCGCAATTGCGCCAGGGACCGTACCTGCTGGGTGATCGGTTCACGGCGGTGGATGTGCTGTGGGGAACGGCGCTGGGGTGGACAACGGCGTTCAAGCTGGTGCCGGAGTTGCCGGAGATTACGGCGTATATAGCGCGGGTGCAACAGCGGCCGGCGTTTGCCAGAGCAGCGGCCGCGGATGCCGCGCTGGCCAGCGAACTGGCCGCGGCATAGGTTATTTGCTACCTGCCGGCGCCACCGCAATCCGCATCACCGGATACAGGTTCAGGCGCTCGTCCCACGATGCGTGACGGCGGGCAAAAAATGCCAGGCGCGCCTGCGGGTCTTTGGCGAACACAGCGTCGGTGGCGACCTTGTTGCGAAACGCGGCAGCCAGGGACGGGTCGGCCGCCATCTGTTCGCGCGCGACGTCTTCCGCCACGTACTCTTCCATGTATTCCTTCGGTTCGAACGCGGTATTGAACAGGCCCCAGGCCAGCAGTGAATCGGGCGCCTGCGGTTCGAACATGGCCACCACCAGGCGCGCTTTTGGCTGGGCCACCGGCACGTACAGCGCACCTTTGCCCACCGCACGCGGCTCGCTCTTCCACATGCCCTTCACTGCCAGGCGCTGGTGCGATTCGACCGACGCCGGGCTCAATGTCGCAACATCGGCGCGGAACGTTTCAACCTCGGCCTTGTCGATGGCGCGATCCAAAGTGACAAATGCGATGCCGTGCTGGGCCAGCTTGCGCCCCACACTGGCAGCGTACGCGGCCGGCACCACATAGCCGGCGCGCGGCGCATCGAGCACCAGGTTTGGCACCACTTCATCGCGTAGCGGCACATGCCAGATTTGCGGCGTGTTTTCGTCGTAACGGGTCATCAGGATGCCGGACACATCGGACATGGTGCGGGTGTACGCATACCCCTTGAAGTCGACCATCGTCGTTTTATCGGTGGTCTTGTAGCTCAGCGTCACCGGCTGGCCGCCCAGTTGTGCGGCGCGTGCATCGGCCGCGTAGGCCATCTGCTGCCATTCCTTCCCGTGCGCGGCAACCTGCTCGAGTACCGACACGAACGCGTTGTGGGTAATGCGCACGCGGGTCGGGTAGTCTTTCCACGAGTGGGTTTCCACCAGCATTGCCATCCGGTTGCGCAGTTGGAAATAGCCGGTCGAAAAACGCGGGTCCGACACGCCGTCGACAAAACCGGACGCCGGGTCGTCATTGACGGCAAACGACATGTAATACGACTGCGGCATCGATCCCTGTCTGGTGATGTCGGCAATCACGCCCTGGCGCAAGGCCAGGCCGGCAGCGCGGAAAGCAGTGTCGCCGGAATACACGGGCTCGACCTGGATCGAGACATCGTGCTGGAACTTGGCGCCGTCGGTCACGTGCAGGTCGACGTAGGTCAGCGGATCCCACTGGTTGACCAGCGCCAGCATGGCCTGCATTTCCGGCGCATCGGCTTTCACGTAGTCGCGGTTCAGGTTGAAATTCTGCGCGGTCGTGCGCCAGCCCATTTCGACCGGGCCGCGCTGGTTGGGGCGGTTGTTCTTGCCGAAGCGCTCGTGGCCGTCGACGTTGAACACCGGCACGAAAATCAGCACTTGCCGGTCGAGGGCGCCCTTGGCCAGTTTGCCCTCCAGCAGTTCACGCACGGCCTGGAAGCCGGCGTCCTTGCCGTCGATCTCGCCAGCGTGGATGCCGCCCTGGATCAGCGTGACCGGCAGGTTGCGCACCCTGGCCGCTTGCGCCGTAAAGGCGCCGCTGCGGGTGACGACCAGCGCCAGCATCGGCCGGTTTTCCGGCGTGCGGCCAAACTCGATGCAGCGCACGGCTTTGGGATACGCCTTCTGGAACGCCGCACACAGTTGCTCGACTTCAGCATAGCGGCCGGTGGCGGTAAAGCCGGAGCGTTCGGAGACCGTGGTCAGGTCGGGGGCGGACTGGGCCAGCGGGACAGCAGCAAGCAAGGCAAGCAATAAGGCGGGACGAATCATCGAACGGACTCCGGCAGGGATGGCAAAAAAGTAAATTATAGAGGGCATGCTGACGGGAATGAAAAAACCAGCCACGCGGGCTGGTTTGTGTCGGCGATGCGGGCGCTTAACGGGCACGCAGGATGGAGAGTCCCGAAACGAAGGGGCGCACCATTTCCAGCGGCGCTGAGGCCGCCGCAGTGCTGCGCGATGCAGCCGGGCAGATGCCGCTGGCGCGGTAGCTCAGGGCTGCCGCCAGCATGCCTTCGCTGGTGTCGCCGACTGCGTGCTGGAAGTCGTCGGCGACCGTGCAGGTAGGGGCGAAGCCGTCGCTGTAGTCGCCGAAACCCTTGTTGTTGACGCCCTGGAACTGGATCGCGAAGTAGGTCGTGCCGCAATTGTCGACAGGACTAAAGGCGTACGGCTTGCCGCACGTCTGGCCGCCGATCAGGTTGACTTCGACATCGACGCCGCGCAGGCTGTTGATGATCGATTCGCTGGCCGAACACGTGCCGGCCGTGGTCAGCAGCGTCACGCGCTTGAGGTTCAATGTCGGCAACGCGGTGCCGGCTGGCACGGTTGGCTGGAAGCCATAGGCAGTGGCGCGGAATTCGTACGGCGCCTGGGCTGCGAAGCGGTCGTTGTAGATCGGCTTTTCAAACGCTTTGCCAGCTGTTTGCGCCGGTCCGGCAATCATGTAAGCCAGTTCGCTGGCAATGAACAGGAGCCCGCCGCCGTTGTAGCGCACATCGAGCACCAGGTCGGTCACGCCGGCGGTTTTCAACTGGGTGATGGAATCGATCAGCGCGCGCTCGGACACCTCGTTATGGTTGTCGAAGGTGAGGTAACCGACCTTGCCGGTTGGCGTATCGATGGTTTTCGTGTTTTTCACTGGTGCGGACGCCACCGCCACGGCAGTCAGGGTCACGTCGATGATAACGCCGTTGCGGTCCAGCGTCAGGCGGTGGATCTGGTTGGCGGTGTCCGGGAACAGGCCGGCATTGATTTTGTCGACCGTGGCCGCGTCGGCGCCGTTGACGAAATCGAAGCCATCCACCGTCAACAGGCGGTCGCCCCGGCGCAGGCCCGCGCTGGCGCCCGGCGAACCCGGCTCGACAGCGCTGGCTATCCAGGTGCGCGGCAGGTTGGCGCCGGTGTTGCGCGACCAGTCGATACCATAGCCCAGCTCGACGCCCTGCACCGACAGCGCATTCCAGTCTGCCGTCGTGTAGGTGAAGTGGTACTTGTCCTTGGGCTGGCCCGAAGCACTGAGCAGTGGGGTCTTGAGGGCATCGAAATAATCGATCGCCGTGCCGTAGTTCAACGGGTTGACGTCTGGCACTTCCTTGTACCAGAGATAGTACTGGTCGATCCAGCCACGCAGGAAAGTGCGCTCGTCAGCCAGCGTGCCCTGCCTGTCCGGATAGGCTTTACCGGTAAACGGATCGATGCCGCTCCGGGGCGCGGCGCACACGTTCTGGCTGGCCGTGTAATTGGCCGTGACAGCCGGCGTACTGGGCGTCGTTGTCACCGGCGCCGCAGTCGTGGATCCACCGCCGCCGCCACCACCACAACCGGCCAGCAGCGCGGCAAAAGCAAGCATGGAAAAGTAAGTATTGGTCAAGCGACCAGTGGTGGCGGCAGGTGATTTCATCCAAGAATTATAGTCTTGGCGTTATGAAAACAGACAGACCAGAAGGCAACTTTCATCCTCGCAGCAACAAGGATGTTGCTGGCCAGCGTCACATTTTGCGCGGGCCAGTCGGGAGGCAGCGGGTTATGCTCATGCACTGGGTCTTTTACTCACTTTCAAAGGATAACAATGACAATCGAACTGACACTGCTGGCCTGGACGCTGGTGCTGGCGCTGGTGCAAATCAGCTTGCCCGGCATGCTGCGCACGCAGGAAACCGGCACCGGTTACAACGTCGGCCCACGCGACGAACCTGGCCCGCCAAAGCGCCCCATCACTGGCCGCATGCAGCGGGCACAGGCGAACCTGTTTGAGACGCTGCCCTTGTTTATCGCTGCAGTGCTGATTGCGCATGTTGCCGGCCGCGAGGGCGCGCTGACGCTGTGGGGCTGCTGGATGTACCTGCTGGCGCGGATCGTCTACGTGCCGCTGTACGCGTTCGGCGTGCCCGTCGTGCGCTCGCTGGTGTGGATGGTGGGGACGGCGGGGTTGGTGCTGGTGCTGGTTGCGGTGCTGGGCGGCGGGTAAACCCAAGCTGCTTTCGATGCGTGCTGAATCGGCTTTGAGAGCACGATTTCGATGGCGTGATATGGGTCCTCGCCTGCGCGAGGATGACGTATCTACGTTGGTTGGCCTAAAAAACGTCATCCCGGCGCAGGCCGGGACCCATAACGCTCATGCCGAAGCCGAAAGGGTGGCAATCAGGCGACGCGGACACCCGGCTGCGTAACAGGCGCAACAGGCGACACCGGCGCATCGAACACCGCCAGCAGCGCCGCTTCCTTCTCTTTCGCCACTTTCAAATGCCGCTCCTTGACGTGGCCATAGCCGCGGATATCTTCCGGAATGCTGGCAATTGCCACTGCCTGCGCCAGGTTGGCCTCATTGAGTTTGCCCAGCAAGCCACCCACCGTGCGCCGGTAGTCGCCAATCAGCGCACGCTCCATCTTGCGCTCGGCTGAATAACCGAAGATATCCAGCGCCCCGCCACGCAGGCCTTTCATCTTTGCCATCAAGCCAAAAGCCTTCATCATCCACGGCCCGAATTCCTGTTTCACCAGGTGGCCTTCCTTGTTCTTTTTGGCAAGCAGCGGCGGCGCCAGATGGAATTTCAGGGTGATGTCGCCTTCGAACATATTGGCGATCTTTTCCTTGAATGCGCCATCGGTGTACAGGCGCGCAACCTCGTATTCGTCCTTGTACGCCATCAGCTTGTAGAAATAACGCGCCACAGCTTCCGACAAACGCGTGCCCTGCCCCAGGCGCGCTTCGGCGGCGCGTACTTCATCGACAAACGCCAGGTATTGCTGCGCGTACGCGGCGTCCTGGTACGCAGTGAGCAGTTCGACGCGGCGTTTGACGACGTCGGCCAAAGTCTGGGTGCGCTTGAATTCAATCACCTTGGCAGGCGTCGTCATTTTTACCAGCGACGGCAAATCGTGCGCTGCCGTGCGGCCCCAATGGAACGCGGTTTTATTGAAACCGACTGCGACACCATTGAGTTCGATGGCCCGGATGATCGACGCTTCGGACAGGGGCACCTGCCCTTTTTGCCACGCGTAACCGAGCATGAACATATTCGTGGCAATCGCGTCGCCCATCAGCGTGGTGGCGATCTGGCCGGCATCGATGAATTCCACGCGGTCTGCACCGCAGGCCTTGACGATCTCGCCCTGCGACGACGTACCGGGGAATTGCCAGTTCGGGTTGCGCACGAACGCCGCCGTCGAGGAGCCAGTCGAATTGATCGCGGCAAACGTGCGGCCTTCGCCCATGCGCGACAGGGCGTCGCGGCTGGCAGTGACGATCAGGTCGCAGCCGATGACGAGGTTGGCGCTGCCGGTGCCCACGCGCGTCGAATGCAGGTCCGACTGGTGGTCGGCCAGGCGCACGTGCGACATTACCGGGCCGCCCTTCTGGGCCAGGCCGCTCATGTCGAGCACGATGGCGCCCTTGCCTTCCACGTGGGCAGCCATGGCCAGGATCTGGCCGACTGTCACCACGCCGGTGCCGCCGATGCCCGTGATCAGGATGCCGTACGGCTCGCCTGTCGTTGGCACGACAGGCGTGGGCAGGACTGGCGGCGGGGCGTCGCCGGGTTTGGCTGCAGCAGCTTTTTTCGGCTTTTTCAGTGCGCCGCCTTCGACCGTGACAAAGCTCGGGCAAAAGCCGGTGGTGCAGGAAAAATCCTTGTTGCAGGACGACTGGTTGATCTGGCGCTTGCGGCCCAGTTCGGTTTCAAGCGGTTCGACCGACAGACAATTCGACTGCACCGAGCAGTCGCCGCAGCCTTCGCACACGGCTTCGTTGATGACGGCGCGCTTGGCAGGGTCGGGGTACTCGCCCTTTTTCCGGCGCCGACGTTTTTCCGACGCGCAGGTCTGGTCATAGATCATGGCAGACACACCCGGCATGTCGCGCAATTCGCGCTGCACGTCCATCAATTCGGAACGGTGGCGCACGGTGACGCCGGCGGCCCACTTGTAATCGTCGGGGTATTTTTCCGGCTCGTCAGTGACGACGATGATCGGGTGCACGCCTTCGGCCGCAATCTGGCGGCTGATCATGCCGGGGTCAAGCGGACCGTCGAATTCCTGGCCGCCCGTCATGGCCACCGCATCGTTGAACAGGATTTTGTAGGTGATGTTCACCTTGGCGGAGACGGCAGCGCGGATCGCCAGGATGCCCGAGTGGAAATAGGTGCCGTCGCCCAGGTTGGTGAACACGTGTTTTTCCGTCGTGAACGGCGCCTGGCCCACCCACGTGACGCCTTCTGCGCCCATGTGCGTAAACGTCGACGTTTCGCGGTCCATCCACAGCACCATGTAGTGGCAGCCGATGCCGGCCAGCGCACGCGAGCCTTCCGGCACTTTGGTGGACGAATTGTGCGGGCAGCCGGAACAGAAATACGGCGTGCGGTCGGTCTCCGGATTGGCTTTGGCCGGCACGGCTTTCAGGACCAGTTCCTTCGCTTCCAGGAAAGCGATGCGTTCCTTGACGCGCTGCTCGACAGGATGACCGGCGCAGTAGTGCGAAATGCGGCTGGCAATGGCGCGCGCGATTTGCGCCGGGTTCAGTTCGTACGTGGCTGGCAGCAGCCAGTCGCCGTGGCCGGTATGCGCATGGTTGCCGTGCTTGCTCCATTCGCCGCTGTCGTCGAACTTGCCGACCACGCGCGGACGCTGGCCGTCGGGCAGGTTGTACAGCTCTTCCTTGAGCGCGTATTCCAGCACCTGGCGTTTTTCTTCCACCACCAGGATCTCGTCGAGGCCCTTGGCAAAGTCGTGCACGCCATCGGCCTCGAGCGGCCAGGTCATGCCGATTTTATACAGGCGGATGCCGATATCGGCTGCGGCCTGCTCGTCGATGCCCAGGTCGGCCAGCGCCTGGCGCGTATCGAGGTAACTCTTGCCGGCCGTGATGATGCCGATCTTCGGGTTCGGGCTGTCCCAGATGATCTTGTTGAGCTTGTTGGCGCGTGCATAGGCCAGCGCGGCGTACCACTTGTAATTGTTCATCCGGACTTCCTGGTCCAGGATGGCGTCCGGCCAGCGGATGTTCAGCCCGCCCTCGGGCAACTCGAACTCGGTCGGCACATTGATCTGCACGCGGTCGGGATCGAAATCCACCACGGCGCCGGACTCGATGATGTCGGTGACGCACTTCATCGCTACCCACAGGCCCGTGTAACGGCTCATGGCCCAGGCATGCAGGCCGTAGTCGATGTATTCCTGCACCGACGACGGGTACAGCACGGGAATGCCGCAGGCCGTCAGGATGTGGTCGGACTGGTGCGCAGTGGACGACGATTTGGCCGCATGGTCGTCGCCGGCGAGGATGACGACGCCCCCAAATTTGGAGCTGCCCGCGTTGTTGCCGTGCTTGAACACGTCGCCGCAGCGGTCGACGCCCGGACCCTTGCCGTACCACATCGAAAAGACGCCGTCATACTTGGCGTCCTTGAACAGGTTGGTTTGCTGCGTGCCCCAGACGGCAGTGGCCGCCAGGTCTTCGTTCAGGCCCGGGTGGAAGTGCACATGGTGCGCGTCCAGGTGTTTCTTGGCTTTTACTGCGGTCATGTCGACTGAAGTGACGGGCGAGCCGCGGTAGCCGGTGATATAGCCGGCGGTGTTCAGGCCGGCTTTGACGTCGCGGTCGCGCTGCATCATCGGCAGGCGGATCAGCGCTTGCGTGCCGGTCATGAAGGCGCGGCCCTTTTCCAGGGTCCACTTGTCTTCCAGGGTGATGTCTTGCTCGGGCGGTAGCAGTTGCGTTTTGTCCAGTGGTGCATTCATTAAAACGGTCTCCGTTATATTTATTATTTGAGCTTTAGACGGCAGTCGCGGGGTCTTGCAGAACGCCCCGTTTGATCTGGTCCAGCTCGATTGATTCAAACAACGCGCGGAAGTTCCCTTCGCCAAAACCCTGGTCGCCCTTGCGCTGGATGATCTCGAAAAAGATCGGGCCGATGACGTTCTGGGTAAAGATTTGCAGCAGCAGTTCGCGCGATTGTTCGGTGGTGCTGCCGTCGACCAGGATGCGCAGGCGCCGCAGCTCTTCCAGGTTTTCACCGTGGTTCGGCAGGCGCCGGTTGATCAGTTCGTAATAGGTTTCAATGGTGTCCTGGAACGCGATGCCATCGTCTTTCATGGTTTGAATCGCGTGGTAGACGTCGTCGGTGCCCAGCGCGATGTGCTGGATGCCTTCGCCATGGTATTCGTCCAGGTACTCGGCGATCTGGGATTTGTCGTCCGACGATTCGTTGATCGGGATACGGATCTTGCCGCATGGCGAAGTCATGGCTTTCGACTTCAGGCCGGTCAGTTTGCCTTCGATGTCGAAGTAGCGCACTTCGCGGAAGTTGAACAGGTTCTCGTAGAAACCGGCCCATTCCTTCATGCGGCCGCGGTGCACGTTATGCGTGAGGTGGTCGATGTACGTCAGGCCGCTGCCGGCCGGATTCGCTTCGGCGCCCGGAATGGCGACGAAGTCGACGTCGTAGATGCTGATGTCGCCGATGGCATTCGCAGGCTGGCCCTTGGCCGCGCCCTTGCCGCGCCAGCGGTCGACCAGGTACAGCAAGGAGTCGCCCACGCCCTTGATGGCCGGCACGTTCAGTTCCATCGGGCCAGTCTTGTTATCGAAGCCCCAGGCGCCCAGTTCCAGCGCGCGCTTGTAGGCAAAGGCGGCGTCGTCGACGCGGATGGCAATGGCGCAGACGCATGGGCCGTGCGTGCGCGCAAAGCGCTGCGCAAACGAATCCTGCTCGGCATTGATAATGAAATTGATGTCGCCCTGGCGGTACAGCGTGACGTTCTTGTGGCGGTGCCGCGCGATGGCCGTAAAGCCCATCTTCTCGAACAATGCGCCCATGGCAAGTGGATCGGGAGCGGCAAACTCGACGAACTCAAAGCCGTCGGTGCCCATCGGATTGTCCCAGGGTTGGAATTGCATGTGCTGTCTCCTTGATTTTTGTGGCACAAGTATAGTCCTGTGCATCCAGCATAAAATGCCAAACAATTCCCCCGCCTGCGCTATAAGCGCAATAAAATTGCGGGATATCGCGTAGAACGGAGCAAATATGTCAAAGATCGAACTGGATAAAACCGACCGCAAAATCCTTGCCATCCTGCAGGAAGACGGGCGCCTGTCGAACCAGGATGTGGCGGAAAAAGTGAGCCTGTCGCCGTCCCCGTGCCTGCGCCGCATCAAGCGCCTGGAAGAAGCCGGCGTCATTCGCCAGTACGTGGCGCTGCTCGATGCCGACAAGATCGGGCTTGGTTTGCTGGCCTACGTGAATGTGCGGCTGGAAAAGCACAGCGAGGGCAGCGCCAGCCGCCAGCACCCCACCAGCCCGCGCAACGATTTCGCCCTGTCGGTGGCACACTGGCCGGAAGTGGTGGCGTGCTACGCGATGACGGGCGAGATGGATTTTTTGCTGCGCGTGCACGTGGAAGACATGGACCATTTCTCGCGGTTCATGATGGCGACGCTGCTCAGGCACCCTGCGGTGCTGGATGTGAAGTCGAGTTTTGCCTTACAAAAGATCAAAGAAACGACAGCATTGCCGTTGGTCTGACATCATTCTGCGTTGGCGTGCTAACGCTTCTTCCTCGGTTCGAACCACTTCACCGCCGCCCGCGCATTTGCCTTGAGCGTGTAATCGATCATCGCAAACTGCTCTTCCAGCGCCTCCTGCAGCACGCTGCCCGGATTGGGCGGCGGCAGCTGCAGGTAGGCGTCGGCTTCGCCATATTCTCGCTTGATTTCCATGCCTGCCTTTTTAGCGATGTGCATCATCACGCGGTTCGACGACAGGCACTGCATGTACAGCGTGTCGACGTCCTGATTGCGGCAATGCATGGCGGCGCGCTCGAACAGGCGCGAGCCGATGCCCAGGCCGCGTGCCGATTTGGATACCGAGACGCCGAACTCGGCCACCCGCTCCTTCTCGGTCGCTTCGGTTTTGGGGGCAAACGCCAGGTGCCCGACTGCGACCAGTTTAAAAACATTGTTGTAGACGCCCAGCACCACGTCGCGGGAAAAATCGATCTTGTCGACGTATTTGGTGACTTGTTCGTCAGGCAGGATGGTGCCGAAACGCAGCAGGCGGTCGCTGTCGTCCAGGCCCATGAAGTGTTTCAGCATGCGGCGGCGGTCGCGCTCCTGCAGTTGCTTGATGATGACGGGGGCGCGGCGCTTGCTGTGCCACCAGCGTGACAAGGCGCTGCCGGCAGGCGGAACGGGAGGGTTGTTCGGTGTATCTGCCATTGTGTGCCTGCTCGATTTTGCACTGCAACAAAAATCTATTCTAGCGCAGCGGCAGGACCCTGGCGCCAGCTTGCTTTCACCGCAGCGACGCGGGCCTGGTAGACCGCGTCGGGGATGCGCTCCTTGTTTTCGCCGCAGGCCAGTGCCACGGCGCCAGCATCGACGCCGCGCGCGGCAGCCAGGGCCGCCAGCAGGTACGCCGACTGTGGATACGGCTTCGCGCGGAAATCCTGGCCGCCGCCAATGCGCCCGCGCGCATCGCACTCGGCTGCCAGCAGCATGTGCGCAAAGCGCTCCGGCTTGCGGAAAGCGTCGCAGCGCGTGAACAGCGTGACCACCGTCGTGGCATTGAGTTCCGCAGCGCGGTGGACATTGCCGTGCTCGCGCGCCGTCATGATGGCGAGATCGCGGCACTCGATCGGCACGCGCAGGCGCGCACACACGGCCTGGACCAGCGCCACACCGAGCATTTCGTGGCCATGGTGGCGCGGCCAGTATTTCGCCGGCGTGGCGCCCTTGCCCAGGTCGTGCATCAGGGCCGCGAAGCGCACCGGCAACGGGTAGCCGCGCGCTGCCGCGTAATCGATTACCTGCATCACATGCACGCCCGTATCGACTTCCGGGTGGTGCGCGGGCGGCTGGGGCACGCCCCACAGCGCGTCCAGTTCCGGCAAAATACGGGCCAGGGCGCCGCAGTCGCGCAGCACGTCGAACATGCGCGACGGCGTATCTTCCATCAGGCCGCGGGCCAGTTCCTGCCACACGCGTTCGGGCACCAGCGCATCGACTTCACCCTCGTCGACCATCTGGCGCATCAGCACATTGGTTTCCCTTGCAACGTCAAAATCGGCAAAGCGCGCAGCAAAGCGGGCCAGGCGCAGTATGCGCACCGGGTCTTCCGTGAACGCGTTCGAGACATGCCGGAAGATGCGTGCGGCGATGTCCTTCTGGCCGCCATACGGGTCGACCAGCACGCCATCGTCACCCTGCGCCATGGCGTTGATGGTAAGGTCGCGCCGCACCAGGTCGTCTTCCAGCGTGACGTCGGGCGCAGCGTGGAACGCGAAGCCGCGGTAGCCGGGCGCAGTCTTGCGTTCGGTGCGCGCCAGCGCATATTCCTCATGCGTGTCCGGGTGCAGGAACACGGGAAAATCCTTGCCGACCGGTTTGAACCCCGCGGCCAGCATGGACTCGGGCGTGGCGCCGACGACCACATGGTCGCGGTCCTTGACGGGTAATCCAAGCAGGGCGTCGCGCACGGCGCCGCCAACTACATAGGTTTTCATGGCGTTCAGGTAGGCAGGTCGTCTTCGTGGAACGTGGCTTTTTCGGTTTCGGCCATGGCTTCGCGCACCCAGCGCGCCACGGCGGGATGGGCCTGCATGCGGTCGCAATAGGCTTGCAGCGCCGGCGCGAGAGAGACGCCATACGTTTTGAAACGCATCACGACGGGCGCAAAAAACGCGTCGGCAATCGAGAAGTCGCCAAACAGGAATTCATGATGCCCGAAACGCGCCAGGCAGTCTTCCCAGATTTCGCAGATGCGGCCGATATCGCCCTGGGCTTCATTCGTGCGGCCACGCCCTGGCAGCGAGGCCTGGATATTCATCGACATGGCGCTGCGCAAGCCCGTAAAGCCGCTATGCATTTCCGCGCTGACCGAGCGGGCCATGGCGCGCGCGGCCACGTCCTGCGGCCACATGTGCAGGTCGGGGAATTGCTCGGCCAGGTATTCGCAGATGGCCAGGCTGTCCCAGACACTGATGTCGCCGGCCACCAGGACCGGCACGCGGCCAGCATGCGAAAAGCGCGCGATGATGGCGGCCGTCTCAGGCTGGTCGAGCAGGATGCGCACTTCGTTGAATGGAATGCCGAAAGCCACCGCGGCCACCCACGGGCGCATCGACCAGGAGGAATAATTCTTGTTGCCGATCACCAGGGTCAGGCCCGGCTGGCGGGCGCGGTTCAGCGTTTCGGACAGGGTGGGATCGAGTTCAGTGGTCTGCATGGTGGCTTCCTGCAAAGTAAAAATCAACGCCCGGCGCGGGCACGGAACTGATCGAGGCGGTCGGTGTGCCCCAGGTAGCGCGGCGCCACAGCTTCGAGCGCCGTCATTTTAAGGCCGAGCGCGGCAGCAGTCGATTCCTGGATGGCCGGGTCGAGGACATTGTCGACCTTCATCGAATCGAGGTTATCGGTCGTCATCAGCGGCGTGCCCGGCAGCATTTCCAGCATGGCAGCCTGAAAGCGTCCCAGCGCCGGGGACAGCTTGATCACGGGGCGCTCATGGCCGCTGTAACGTCCGGCCAGGCGCACCAGGTCGCCCAGCGTGTAGATTTGCGGGCCACCCAGCTGGAACACCAGATGGCGCGTTTTCGGGTCGCGCAGCGCGCTGACAAATGCTTCGGCCACGTCGCCCACATACACTGGCTGAAAATCGGCATCGGCGCAAGCGAGCGGCATGAACGGGAAGATGCCTTGCAGGCGCGCGAACATGTTCAGGAAATTGTCGCCCGGGCCAAACACCACCGACGGCCGGAAAATCGTGGCCGCCACTTCGGGATGCGCGCGCGCAGCTTCCTCGCCGGCCGCTTTCGAGCGCTGATACATCGACGGGCCGTCGACAGCTGCGCCCAGTGCGCTCATGTGCAGGTAGCGTGGCACGCCGGCCGCAGCGCACGCGTCGACGATGCGGCGCGGCAGGTCGACGTGGGCGCGCTTGAATTGCGGTCCGTACGGCTTTCCCTTTTTGGAATGCAGCACGCCGACCAGGTTGATGGCGGCGTCCTGGCCGGCCACCAGCCGCGCCAGGGATGCATCGTCATGGATATCGGCTTCGACAATGTCCACGCGCGGCAGACAGGCCAGGTGGCGGGCGTGGCGGGCCCGGCGCGTGGGGACCGTGATGGCCACGCCCTCTTGCGCCAGGCGCGCAACCAGGTGGCTGCCGATAAAACCAGTGCCGCCGAAGACGACCACTTTCAATTCCCGCATGTCACGCATAGTGTTCTTTATTGTTATTTTGTTTATTGTGGGTTGTTTATTGTTGCTAAGGGAGACCGGCCGTGGCGCCGCGCGGCGTGATCGTGCCGATCCGGGCTTTCAGCGACTGCGGTTTGTTGTCGAACAGCGCCGCGTAATTGGTGGCGTTGCTCATCACGTTACGCACATAGCCGCGCGTTTCCGTAAAGGGAATCGATTCAATGAAAATGGCGGCTTCCATCGGCTGGTCGAGCGTGGCGCGCCAGGTGCGCGAGCGGCCCGGGCCGGCGTTGTAGGCGGCAGTAGCCAGCACCTGCGAGCCGTCGGCATTGGCCAGCACCATGTTCATGTAGTTGGCGCCCAGCGTGATGTTGGTCCGTAAATCGTTGAGCATGCCGTGCATGTAATCGGTCAGGCCGATCTTGGCAGCGACATGCTTGGCGGTGGCCGGCATCACCTGCATCAGGCCCGACGCGCCCACGCCCGACTGGGCATCGACCATGAAGCGCGATTCCTGGCGGATCAGGCCGTAGACCCAGGCTTTGTCCAGGTTCAGGTTCTGCGTGGTCGGGTGCACCAGGTCGTTGTGCGGCGACGGGAAGCGCTGGGTGTAGTCGAACTCGGTGCGGGTGCGCTCCGATGTGTTGACCATGCGGTCGAGGATATTGTTCTGGCGCGCGAACTCGGCTGCAGCCAGCAACTGGCGCTCGTTCATCGACCGCAGCGACCAGTTCCATTCACGGGTGCCCTCGAAGCGCAAACGCATGCTGAAAAACTTCAGCGCCTGGCGCAGGCCCGGGTTGGCTGCGGCCTGCGCCAGTTCAGCCTGCGTAAACGGCACGGGTTTTGGTGGAATGCTGATCAGTTGACCCAGCTCTTCCATCGCCAGCTGGCCATAAAAACTGTTCTGCTCGGCGATGCGCGAATACAGGGGCTGGGCCGACTCGCGGCCATCGGACGTTTTGGGCAGCGAACGCGCCAGCCAGTATGTCCAGGTGTTTTCGTTGCGCTGGGCCAGCGGCATCGCTTCAATGGTGGCGCGCACCATTTTCCAGTCGCCGCGGCGCAGCGCGATGCGGGTTTTCCATTCCGCCTGCGCAATCGACAGCGGCGCGCCAACGGTGCGCTGCCAGTAGCCGTATGCGTCCGGCGACAAGGTCATCGACGCGGCCAGCGCAATATTGGCCCAGCCGATGGCCACTTCGTCGGGAGTCAATTGCGCCGTATTTTTTTCCAGCGCCACCGCCGCCAGCTTGACGCTGGTGCGCGCCATGCGGCCGATGGCGACCAGGTAAATTTCGTGCTCGACCCGGTTGGCGCCAATGCCGCGCGCCATTGCCAGCGCCGGGACGTCCACGGCCTGGGCCGCGCGCGTATCGGACGCACCCAGCAGCAGCGCGATGCGCCGCGAAGGACCGGTGGCGTGCTGCTCCCCGGAGAGGCGCAACTGCGTCAGCAGGTCGTCGGTCGTGAACTGGTTCGATTGCGCCAGCTGGGCCAGCAAGGCGCCACAGCCGTCGCCGTAGTTGGGCGGGCTGATCAGCAGCGCCCGTGCGGCCGGCGCCACGTTCTCACCCTTTAACGCGCGCGACTGCAGCGCGTAGCATTTGACCTGCGTATCGTCCTGGATCAGGTAGAGCGGGAATTCGCGGTCAAAATTGAGCCAGTCACGCTGGCGGCCCAGTTCCAGCAGCCAGTCGTTGCGCAGGCGGTCGGCAATGGCCGTGCCCTGGTAACGGGCCAGGTAGGCGCGCACTTCCTCGACGCTGGCGTCGCGCAGGCGCGGTTTGAGCCGATAATAATCGACGTAGCCGGGCATACTGTAGTTCGGCAGGCGCGCCGCCAGCGTCGCGGCCTTGAGGGAATCGTTCTGGCGCGCGGCATCGCGCAGTTGCAGAAAAACGTCATCGTCTGCGCTGCTGCCCGGCACATGCAGTGCCGAGGGCTGAATGGCCGGCTGCAAGTCGGAGGCGGGAGCGGCGCCGGGCTCCTGCACCGGACGGTACATGGGCACGGGCGGCTCAGGCAAATCGGTATTCTGCGCCAGTGCAGTAGAGGAAACGGCCGCGACCAGCGCGCCCACCAACATTTTCAACGGAACCATCGATGCAACTCTCACTCAGTACTTCATTTAGACCATGACTGGCGAGTCAAGAATACCACGCGCCCCAATGGCGCCGCCAGCCTTGAATGCGACGACGCCTGATCCGGCTGCACTGGCCAAGCAGGCCTTGCGCATCGCCCTGAAACAGGCAAGATCGGCCGTCGATCCGGCCACCAAAGTGCAATGGGACGCCGCCATCGGCGCCCAGCTGCTGGCCTGGTGGCGTTTGCGCCAGTTTCACGCCATCGGCGTCTACTGGCCGCTGGCAGGCGAGCCCGACTTACGGGCAGCGTACGCGGAATTGGCCGATGCAGGCGTACGGCTGGCCTTGCCCGTTGTTTTGGCGCGCGGCCAGGCGCTGGCGTTTGCCGACTGGACGCCGGGCGAAGAGCTGGCCCGCGACCTGATGGGCATGACCGTGCCGGCGCGCCTGCGCATGGTCGAGCGCCCGCCGGCACTGCTCATTCCCTGCCTGGGGTTTTCCGACGAAGGCTACCGGGTCGGCTACGGCGGCGGCTACTACGACCGCACGCTGGCCGAACCTTCGGCTGACGCAATTCGCCCAGCCACGGTCGGGGTGGCGTACAGTGGCCAGCGTGCCGTGTTCAGTCCGGCGCAGTTCGACGTGGCCCTCGACGTCATCTTCACGGAAAAAACATGAAAACAGCTGTCCCCGCGCAGGCGGGGATCCATGCCATCTACGCCAGGGCCAATACTGAACATGAAAACCGCCGTCTTTAGTACCCGCCGCTACGACCAATCACTGCTGACATCAGCCAACAGTGAAGGCCGCCATGAATTGCGCTTCCTGCAAGACCGCCTGACCGTCGATACCGTCATCCTGGCCAAGGGCTGCCCGGCTGTTTGCGTGTTCGTCAACGACAACGTCGATGCGTCCGTGCTGGCCGCCCTGCACGCCCAGGGCACGCGCCTGATCGCCACCCGCTCCACGGGTTTCAACCACATCGATGCCGCTGCTGCCGAAAAACTGGGCATCGCGGTCGTGCGCGTGACCGACTATTCGCCGTACTCGGTGGCTGAATTCGCCGTTGGCCTGCTGCTGGCCGTGAACCGCAAGATTGCCCGCGCCAGCACGCGCACGCGCGATGGCAATTTCGAGCTCGATGGCTTGATGGGATTCGATTTGCATGGCAAGACGGTGGGCGTGGTGGGCACCGGCAAGATTGGCGTGATTTTTGCGCAGATCATGCGCGGCTTCGGCTGCACCGTCGTGGGGTTCGACCCTTACCCGGCGCCAGCCTTCGAAGCGCTGGGCGGACGCTACCTGCCTATCGATGAATTGCTGGCCTGCAGCGACGTGGTGTCGCTGCACTGCCCGCTGACGGAAGCGAATCGCCATATTGTTGATGCCGACGCACTGGCTGGCGTGAAACGCGGCGCCATCCTGGTCAATACCAGCCGCGGCGGGCTGATCGATACAGAGGCCGCAGTGCACGCCCTGAAAACCGGCCAGCTGGGCGGCCTTGCCATCGACGTCTACGAGCAGGAAGCCAGTTTATTTTTCCAGGATTTGTCGTCCACCATCATCACCGACGATGTGATCCAGCGCCTGGTGTCGTTCCCGAACGTGATCGTCACTGGCCACCAGGCCTTTTTCACGCAGGAGGCCATTGGTCAGATCATGGCGACCACCATCGATAGCATCAGTGCTTTTGAACGTGGCGCGCCATTGTCAAACCGGGTACCACTGCCGGCGTCATCCGTGACTGGTAGCCCAGCTACACGCGCTTAAGTGCTGAAGATTTGGCAACGGAATGAGGTGAGTTGTCATTTACTCAGAACCGGAGTATTGGGCATCCAAAGCGCCGACGATTTCACGCTGTTGCACCTTGTTCAACGTAACTGCGTGCTTTACAGCAGCTACGATCTCATCCTTCACTCCAGCCGAGATCCTGCCCTTATAGCGATCAAAATCGATCATCAACGCGGCAACGATCTCCTGCTTTGAGATTGGCAGCACTTCGTGACAAGCAATTTTTGAGTCGTAACGGAGAAAATCGTGACTTGCAGCATCTATGCCCACTTGGCAAACGTTCAAATGCGCTCGCGATTCAATGTATGAATTCGTTTCCGAATTCACAATGAAGTTGAAGTAGTTCTCATCAGCTGACGCACCAGCACAAGGAATTTATCCTTGGTGACTTCGGGAAACGCTACCTCAAGATAAAGAACTGCGCCAGGGACCAAGCATTGCTCGATCTGCCTACGGCGTAAATCAGGTGGAAATGCATTGCCGAGACTCAAGTGAACGCCACAGTCTATTTCAAGTAATGGTCAAGAAGCTCATTGGAGCTAGGCAATGTCTTTATAATCTCAGTAAGCGGAATTGCACTATCCTGAGAAACTGAACCCCATGCTGAATCGTGGCTCTCGTCAGTTAATTGACCAAAGGACTTCCGGCCATGACTGGCAATGACCTCATCCAAACACTCAATTTCTGACTGACTGAGATAGTCACAGTCCGGGCTCCGAATAGCCTTAACCGAATAACCATTCACACTAATCGCGTCTCTAACAGACGCAACAGCATTGGCCGCCGGGACACTACGACCCCCTGCATACTTCATCAGATTATAAATCTGGGACGGAACAGGACCATTCTCCATAGCAATGTATATATCATTGCTGAACATCGAGCCAAACCGCTCGAGATGTAACTTATCAGCGAAATAAAAAATCTTCGCGATCTTATGAAAGCCAGGCGCAGGCGTTTTCGAAGCCACATAAACGATAGCTTCAATGGCCTTACGCAGATCAAAACGCTGAACGGAAACTGACATAGCTCCTCCACTTCTAAGGTGGAACCCCTTCTATTGGCAAACGGCAAGACGATAAAATTTCGCGAAGTCTACATTGACTTCATTGTCAACACCAGCATTATCGCACTAAGAATGCGCTGTCAACACTGTGTAAAAATACAGTGTCCGGCGCATTTCTGCAAGTAGCATGACAGTGCTAGGGGGTAACTTCTGACGATGTCGGCTCACAGTTGACGCCACTCCCGCGCCTAGCTGGCGCGAATCGTCCAGGTCCGGCATCAGTGCTTTTGAAGACGGCGTGTCGTTGTCAAAGCAGGTACCGATGGCGCCGTAATCCGAACCGGGTTCTCGGCTTTGCGGCGCGCCTTACGCTTCCGCGCCCAGATCAGTACGCCGGTGACGCTCAGCATGGCAACCAGCGCGCCCATCACGGAAATCATGATGCGTCCTGGCAGACCAATGATGCGGCCCGAATGCAGCGGGAATTGTGCTTGCAGGAAGATGTCGCCAGCGCTGCCCGTACCAGGCAGGCTGGACCCGGCCGGTACACCCGTGCGCGCGTCGAAATACAGCCAGTTGTTGCCGAGGCCTACGTCGCCGTGGTCGTTGCCCGGCTGGAAAAAGCCGACGCCGTACAGTCCGTACGCTGGCGCATAAAACAGGCCGCCCACCGGCTCGTTCCAGCCGCGTTTGGCGGACTCCGCACTGGCCAGTGCAATGGCCTGCTCGCGGGTGAGCAGCGGCTCGATCGGTTTTTCAGGTGGGCGCGGGGCCAGGGTGTCGAACGCGCTGGGTGTCAGCGTGGAAAACTGCGCCACCAGTGGGCGCATCACTTGCGACGACAGGTTCATCGACACCGACGTGATGGCCAGCAGCAGCAGGAACAGCCAGATCCAGACTGCGCCCGAGCGGTGCAAATCGAACGTCAGTTTATGCCCGCCCGCGCGCCAGCGGAACAGGAACGACTTGCGCCAGCCCTTCCAGCTTGGGAACGACAGCCACAGCGCAATGGCGCAATCGAGCACCCACGCCATGGCAATCAGGCCCATCAGCCAGATGCCCAGCTCGATGGTGCCGACCGCCGGCAAATGCATCGTGTAGTGCAATTTATACAGGAATGGCAGCAGGTTTTCGCGGCTGAGAGAAATCTCGCCCCATTGGCGCTTGCCCTGGATGACGCCGGTCGCAGGATCGATGGCGACCTGGTTGAAGCTCAGTTCAAACGGCTTGCCGGTGGCGGGGTCGATGCGCCCTTCTACCGACATCAGCGACGTATGTTCCGCTTCCACGGCCGTGAGCATGTAAGTGACGCGCATGCGCGGGTCTTGCGCTTCGACACGCGCAGCCAGGTCTGTGCCGGGCAGCGCCTTGCCAGCGGTCTGGGCGTGGAACAGGGTGGGATTCAGCGCCGCATCGAGTTCATGGTCCCAGGAAATCAGGGCCCCGGTTGCGCCGGAAATGAACAGGAAAATCGCGGCGGCCAGCCCGAACCAGCGGTGCCAGATGACGAACAGGGGGCGCAAGGCAAACATGGGCACTTTCATGCTAAGGAGAAAGCTCACGCCATGCAACAGCAATGAGAATGATTCTCATTATATGAAGTGCCCATTATTTTGGCAAGCGCGCCGAAGCGCACCCGTCAGCGCGCGGCCAGGCGCTCCCACACTGCGGTTGTCGGCACTGCCTGGTTCATGCTGTAAAAGTGCAGCCCAGGCGCGCCACCGGCAAGCAGGCGTTCGCACAGCGCAGTGACGACATCCACACCGAACGCCTTGATCGACGCGGAATCGTCGCCGAAGCTGGCCAGTTTCAGCCGCACCCAGCGGGGGATCTCTGCGCCGCACATGTCGGAAAAACGCATCAGCTGCGTGTAGTTCGTGATTGGCATGATGCCTGGCACGATCGGCACATCGACCCCCACCTTGCGCGCCGCGTCGACAAACTGGAAATACGCGTCGGCATTGTAAAAATACTGGGTGATGGCGGCGTCGGCGCCGGCCTGCACCTTGCGCGCAAAGTTTTGCAGGTCGTCTTGCGGCGAGCGCGCCTGCGGGTGCACCTCAGGGTAGGCGGCCACTTCAATGTGAAACCAGTCGCCCGTCTCGGCACGGATGAATTCCACCAGCTCGTTGGCGTAGCGCAGTTCGCCTGCACCGCCGTAGCCGCTCGGCAAATCGCCGCGCAGGGCAACGACGCGCTTGATGCCCTTTTGCTGGAACTCTTGCAAAATGGCGCGTACCGAAGCGCGGGTGCCGCCCACGCACGACAGGTGCGGCGCCGCGTCGTGGCCTTCGGCCTGGATGGCCAGGACCGTGTCGAGCGTGCCTTGCTGGGTGGTGCCGCCGGCGCCGAAGGTCACCGAAAAATACGTCGGGTTCAGCAGCGCCAGCTTGCCGCGCGCAATGCGCAGTTTGTCGACACCTTCCGGCGTCTTGGGCGGATAAAACTCGATGCTGAAATTAGCTGTTTCCATCTTTTCGCAGAAGTAAGGTCGACAGGGCCCACGAGATGATGCTGTACAAAATGGCGGCCAGGAAGGCGGACCAGAAACCGGTGACCTGGAAGCCGTCGACCATTGTGGCCACCAGCCAGAACAGCAAGGCGTTGATCACCAGCACAAACAGGCCCAGCGACAGGAACGTCACCGGCAAGGTCAGCAGTACGAGCACGGGACGGATCAGGGTATTGACCAGGCCCAGCACCAGCGCGGCAATCAGGGCGGCGCCGACGTTGGTGACGGTCACGGAATGCATCAGGTACGGCAGGGCCATCAGGGCAACGGCATTGATCAGCCAGGTCAGGATCAGGCGCATGGGGTCTCTCGTGGTTTGTCGAAAATCGATTGAAAAAAAGGACACGCATCTGCGTGCCCTCGTCGCCAGTTTAATAGCGGTAGTGGTCAGGCTTGTATGGGCCTTCCTTGTTGACCGAAATGTAGGCGGCTTGTTCTTCCGTCAATTCCGACAACTGCGCATTGAGCTTTTTGAGCTGCAGGCGCGCGACTTTTTCGTCCAGGTGCTTCGGCAGCACGTATACGCCGACCGGGTAGTTGGCCGTGTTGGCAAACAGTTCGATCTGGGCGATGGTCTGGTTCGCAAACGACGAGCTCATCACGTACGACGGGTGGCCCGTGCCGCAACCCAGGTTCACCAGGCGGCCTTCGGCCAGCAGGATGATGCGCTTGCCGCTCGGGAAAATGACGTGGTCCACCTGTGGCTTGATGTTTTCCCACTGATACTTCTTGATCGCGGCGATGTCGATTTCATTGTCGAAGTGGCCGATGTTGCAGACGATGGCCTGGTCCTTCATTGCCAGCATGTGTGCTTCGGTCAGGATGTGATAGTTGCCCGTGCAGGTGACAAAGATGTCGCCGTGTTCGGCAGCATAATCCATGGTCACGACGCGGTAGCCTTCCATCGCGGCCTGCAGTGCGCAGATCGGGTCGATTTCCGTGACCCACACTTGCGCCGACAAAGCGCGCATGGCCTGGGCCGAACCCTTGCCGACGTCACCGTAACCGGCGATGACGGCAACCTTACCGGCGATCATCACATCGGTGGCGCGCTTGATGCCGTCGACCAGCGATTCGCGGCAACCATACAGGTTGTCGAATTTCGACTTGGTGACAGAGTCGTTGACGTTGATTGCAGGGAACGACAGCTTGCCTTCCTTGTGCATCTGGTACAGGCGGTGCACGCCGGTGGTGGTTTCTTCGGTCACGCCGAGGATGTGCGGCAGGCGCTTCGAGTACCACTGCGGATCGATGGCCAGGTGCGCCTTGATGGCATTGAACAGGCACACTTCTTCGTCCGAACCCGGCTTGTCCAGCACCGAGATGTCGGTCTCGGCGCGCGCGCCCAGGTGCAGCAGCAGCGTGGCGTCGCCGCCATCGTCGAGGATCATGTTCGAGTAGACCGGGCCCGAAGCATCGGCTGGCCACTCGAAAATGCGGTGGGTGTAATCCCAGTATTCATCCAGGGTTTCGCCCTTGATGGCGAACACAGGCGTGCCGGCAGCGGCAATCGCGGCAGCAGCGTGGTCTTGCGTCGAGTAGATGTTGCACGATGCCCAACGGACCTTGGCGCCCAGCGCTTCCAGCGTCTGGATCAGCACGGCGGTCTGGATGGTCATGTGGATCGAACCGGTGATACGCGCGCCCTTCAGCGGCTGGGCGGCGGCATATTCTTCGCGGATCATCATCAGGCCCGGCATCTCGGTTTCAGCGATGCGGATTTCCTTGTCGCCCCAGGCGGCCAGGGAGATGTCGGCGATGTGGTAGTCGTTGAATGGGGCTTGCTGCAGGTCTTGCGGGGTTTGGAAAACGGCGTTCATCACGCCCTCCTTTCAATGGTTGAAAAAGGCACGTGAGCGCAGTATTGATATCCGAGCCTGGCGAATGACTTCGTCGCAGCGCTCCCCGGAAGCGGCGAGTTTATCACGGATTACTCAATGGCCAGTGGCAGGTCGCGCCCGGTTTGCGCTGCCAGCCCACCAAAATCGGCGGCATGGATGCGTAAAATATAATTCCCTGGTGCAAGAGCAGCAACATTCCAGCTCCCCGCTGCAGCCACGCCGTTTTTCAGCGTGTTATGGATGGAATAGGCAAAATGAGTGGCCGCGCTGCCATAGGCCGGGATGCCGCTGCTGGCGGCGTACAGCAGTTTCACGGCTTCGCGTTCGCGCGGCAGGCGGTCGTACACCTGGGTGATCAACGGCTGTTCAAACCCGGGCACGGGCGTGCCGTCGTCGTGCAGCACCTGGTAGCCGAGCTTGTACAAACCGAGGCGGCGCCGCGCCAGGTTGCCATCCATCTGGTCCCACGCATCGGCGACGATGGACAGGGGGCCGTCGGCGCGGCGCACCAGCAGGCGCCCGTTTTCTTTCCTGACCACGCGCCGGCCGCTGACGTTGTCGTACAGCGCAATGCTGTTGATCTGCGGCGGCACGGTATCGACCAGCCCCACGAACGGCAGCATGATCGGGTTCATGTCGGGACCACCGGGGGCGTATTCCATGTGCACATGGGCCATGGCGTTGACGGTGCCGAGCGCATCGCCGACAGCAAACCTGGTGCCGCGCGCGACGCGCACCCGTTCCGGCCTGCCCTTCGCCCCCGTGACAAACACGAAGCGCGGATCGAGCGCGCGGCCGCTCGGCGTCCGCCCGACACGCATGTGCACGTACGCCAGCGGGCCGACGTGCAGCCCCTCGGTCAGCGTGCCAAAACCCCAGTTGGCATAAGGATCGGTAACTTTCGCGGCGGTGACGGCCAGTACCGTAGCGCCGACATCGGCGCGCACATCCAGGCCGGCATGGAAATGGTCGCGGCTCTCGCCATCGTAGCTGCCGCGCACTTCGCCCATCAGGCCCACCACTTCATGGATGCCGAACTGCGGGCCAATGGGCCAGGGCATCGGGCCCTGGATGGGCGGCTGCACGGTGGCCGCCGTCTTTGGCGCCGGCGCGCCATTTTTGGGTGACGACAAACGCTGCACGCGCAGCGCCTGCGCGTCGGCCACCAGCAAGCTGCCGTCCGGCTCGACGGCAATGCCGCGCGGCCCGTACAGGCGCAGGGAGCGGTCGTCGCTGATGGCGTCCAGGTTATCCAGCGCCCGGTAGGTGCCGTCTTTGGAGAACTGCAGGATACGCCCGCCACCGCTGGCGCTGACGTACAGAAAGCCGTCATGGGTGAGCGTGATGCCGACCGGGCGCTTCAGGACCGGCCGGCGTTCACCTTCCGGCGGCGCGGCCAGCGTCGAGACCAGGCCGGCTGGAGAAATTGCGCGGACGGCGTCGTTGCCGGTGTCGGCAACATAGAGCGTGCCGTCGCGCGCAATTGCGATGCCGCTCGGGGTGTCAAACGCGGCCGTGCGCGCAGCGCCGTCGGCGTCGCCCGGCTTGCCGTTGCCGGCAATGGTGGTGACGATGCCGTCGGGTGCGATGCGGCGGATGCGGTCGTTGTAGGTATCGGCGACAAACACATTGCCTGCCTTGTCGACAGCCACGCCAACCGGGCCGTTGAATTGTGCCGAGGCGCCCGGACCGTCGGCGTCACCCGGTTTCCCGTTGCCTGCCAGCGTGGTGACGATGCCGCCCGGCGTGATCTTGCGGATCGCGTGGTTGCCCGTATCGGCCACATACAGGTTGCCGCGCCGGTCGAACGCCAGTTGCGACGGCGTGTTGAAGGCGGCTGCAGCGCCTGGCCCATCGATGAACCCTTCTGCGCCGCCAGCGAACGTCGAGACGACGCCGTCCGGCGTGATCTGCCGGATGCGGTTGCCGTCGCCGCCATCGGCGACCAGCACATTGCCGGACGGATCGATGGCGATGCCGAACGGATCGCTGAAGCGGCTGAGGGCAGCCGCGCCGTCGATGCTGCCAGGAATCCCGCTGCCAGCGAGCGTCGTCGCGCGCGCCTGCCAGTCGATTTTGGTGGGTGCATCGGCCTGGCGCAGCACGGCCACGTGGCGCGGCTTGCTGACTGGTGCGGTAGTGCTGATCCAGCCTGAAAAATACAATCCTGCGCCGGCTGCGGCCGCTGCCGCGGCTGCCAGTATCGCTATCGACGTTCGCTTCACCTGATTCCACCTGCATGAGTTACCTGAGGCATCAGGTTACCAAAGTGTTGCTTGTTTTGCAGTGCAGCTAAATCGTGCCCAGTTGCGCAGCATGCCATTACGCAAGCGCACCAAGTGCAACCATGAGCCGCAGCGGGAGAGCCAAAAACGCTGGTCGGTGACCGTTTCGGCGTCGGTGAAACCGCCATCGTCGGACTGGACAGTCAAACATTGTTATGGCGGCCCCGTTCGCATATGTAAAAGCGCGGCACTGCATTTCGCAAAATATAAGATGCAATATCTCCACACTAGCAGTAGTTTGGTAGCTTCGCGCCCCACCCGGAGAAATCAATGATCAGGAACATCATTGGGTTAGTTGCAGTCTGCTGCGTGGAATTGCCCCTCCATGCCGCCCCACCCGACCTGGCGCAATCCTTGGCAGGCGACTGGACGGGCAGCCTGCAGTACCGCGATTTCAGCAGCAACAAGCAGGTTGTGCTGCCAGCCACGGTCACGTTTTCCGGACCAGGCACCGCGTTGCAGGGCGATTACGTCTATGACGACGGCCCCGGCAAGACGGTGAAGTCGCGCGAACAATGGTCGCTGGCGCCGGACGGCGCCACGCTCAAAACGGATGCAACCGGCACACCGGCGCGGGTCACGGCGTACCGCGCCGGGAATGGCGCCGACGTGGCACTGGAAGCGGAAGGTACGGGCGAGGAAAACAGGCAACCGGTGGCGGTGCGCACCCGGCTTGAACGGCAGGGCGACACATTGACCATCACGCGCCTGACGCAATTGCCCGGCCAGCCCTGGCTGACGCGCCATACCTATCGCTTCGTCAAAGCCGAATAAAAAAACCGGCGTGACCACAAGGGCGCACGCCGGTTTTTTGTCCGTTGCAGACAGGCTTACTTCAGGCCGGCCGCATCGCGCAGGATAGCTGCCTTGTCCGTGCGTTCCCACGTGAACTCCGGCTCTTCGCGGCCGAAGTGGCCGTAGGCGGCGGTCTTCTGGTAGATCGGGCGCAGCAGGTCGAGCATCTGCACGATGCCTTTTGGGCGCAGGTCGAAATGATCCATGACCAGCCTGGCGATCTGGTCGTCGGGAATCACGCCCGTGCCTTCGGTATAGACCGTGATGTTGATCGGGCGGGCCACGCCGATGGCGTAGCTGACCTGCACCTGGCATTGGCGCGCGAGGCCGGCAGCGACCACGTTCTTGGCGACGTAGCGGGCAGCGTAGGCTGCCGAACGGTCGACCTTGGTAGGATCCTTGCCGGAGAACGCGCCGCCGCCGTGGGGCGCCGCGCCGCCGTAGGTGTCGACAATGATTTTACGGCCAGTGAGTCCGCAATCACCCTGCGGGCCGCCGATGACGAAACGGCCGGTCGGGTTGACCAGGTATTTCGTGTTGGCCAGCCATTCACGCGGCAGGACCTGCTTGATGATTTCTTCGATGACCGCTTCTTCGATCTGCGAGTGGGTCACTTCCGGCGCGTGCTGGGTCGACAGCACGACCGTGTCGACTGCCACCGGACGGCCGTTCACATAGCGCAGCGTGACCTGCGATTTGGCGTCCGGACGCAGCCATGGCAGGCGGCCATCCTTGCGCAGCTGCGACTGGCGCTCGACCAGGCGGTGCGCGTAATGAATCGCCGCCGGCATCAATTCAGCCGTTTCGTCGCAAGCGTAGCCAAACATCAGGCCCTGGTCGCCGGCGCCCTGGTCAAGGTCGAGGCCAGCGCCTTCATCGACGCCCTGCGCAATGTCCGGGGACTGCTTGTCATAGCAGACCATGACTGCGCAACCCTTGTAGTCGATGCCGAAGTCGGTATTGTCGTACCCGATGCGGCGGATGGTTTCACGCGCAACCTGGATGTAGTCGACGTTGGCAAACGTGGTGATTTCACCGGCCAGCACGACCAGGCCCGTGTTGCACAGCGTTTCAGCGGCGACGCGCGCACGCGGGTCCTGTTCCAGGATGGCATCGAGGATGGCATCGGAAATCTGGTCGGCAACTTTATCGGGATGGCCTTCCGAGACGGATTCGGAAGTAAAGAGGAAATCGTTGGTCATGCGGGAAGCTCCTGTGACTGTTCAAAAATGATTCTGTCGCAGTAGCCCATGCTCCGCGACGCTTTAGCGACATTTATATTCCGCATCGCAAGTTGTCTATTAACTCGGCGGATCCTGCATTCGGTGGTATTTTACGCCTCTTACGAAATTTTGCGCAGGCAATACGCTTGTTAAAGAACTCAGGTCCGTTTTATGCTCGTTCTTCTCTTCCGTTTTCTCTCCATGTTTTCCCTGCGCCAGCTGCACGCGCTTGGTGCCGCGCTGGGCTGGGTGGTGTACGCCCTGTCGCCGTCGCACCGCAAACGCCTGCGCAGCAACATCGAGCATGCCGGCTACGGCCAGCACCTGCATGCCGCCATTGCCGAAGCGGGGAAAGCCATCGTCGAACTGGCATTCGTCTGGTGCGCCAGGCCGGAACGCGTGGCGCGCCACGCGACGGTGGAAAACTGGGAGCATGTGCAGGCGGCTCTCGATGCGGGCCGCGGCATCGTCTTCCTGACGCCGCACCTGGGCTGCTTTGAAATGACTGCCCAACAGATCGCTTTGAAAACCTCGCTGACGGTGATGTACCGCCCGCCCCGCCAGGCGGCGCTGAAACCGCTGGTGGAAGGCGCGCGCGCGCGCCATAACCTGCATCTGGCGCCAGCGAACATGTCGGGCGTGCGCATCCTGGCCAAGACATTGCGCCGGGGCGAGCCGATCGGCGTGCTGCCGGACCAGGTGCCGCAGGAAGGCGAAGGCGTGTGGGCGCCGTTTTTCGGCCGCAATGCCTATACGATGACCTTGCCCGCCAAGCTGGCGCAGATGGCCAAAGCGGAAGTGATCCTGGTCTACGCCGAGCGCCTGCCCAAGGGCCGCGGTTTCGTCGTCCGGTTCGTGCCGTTCGACGGGGCGCTCGATGGCAGCGCTGCCGACCAGGCCGCAGCAATCAACCGCTCCATGGAAAAGCTCATTGCCAGCTGTCCGGCCCAGTACTTCTGGAGCTATAACCGCTATAAAAAACCACACGGCGTGGCCGGGCCCGATGCGGCAGAAGCAGACGCAGGAGCCGGCACATGAAGATCATGATTTTCGTCCTGTGGCTGCTGCACTTCCTGCCGCTGCCGATCCTGGGCCGCATTGGCGAAGCTGTCGGCACGCTGATGTATTTCGCGATACCCAAGCGGCGCCGCATCGCGCTGACCAACCTGCGCCTGTGCATGCCGGAATTGCCGGAAGCGCAGCGCGTGGCACTGGCGCGCCGCCATTTCCAGGCCTATTCGCGCAGCATCCTCGAGCGCTCGCTGCTGTGGTGGCTGCCGGTGCCGCGCGTCCACGAACTGATCCACATCGATGGTGCGGTTCCCCAGGCGCTGATGGAAGCCGGCCCCACTATCCTGTTCTGCCCGCATTTCGTCTGCCTCGACGTGGCCGGCGTGGCTGCCCGCGTCATCCCCGTGTCGAGCATGTACGCCGAGCAAAAGAACAAGGCTTTCGACGATCTGCTGCGGCACGGCCGCGAGCGCTACGGTCCGGTGCGCCTGTTCACACGCGAGCAGGGCATCAAGCCAATCCTGCGCGCACTGCGCGAGGGACTGCCCTACTTCATGCTGCCGGATATGGACTTCGGTGAAAAGGACGCCGAGTTCATCCCCTTCTTCGGTGTTGAGGCGGCAACCCTGACCGCGATGGCGCGCATTGCTGCCGCCACTGGCGCAAAAGTCATCCCCGTCGTCGCCACGTTTTTGCCGAATTACAAGGGCTACAAGGTCACGTTTTATCCGCCCTTCGAGGACTTTCCCGGCACCGACATGCTGGCCGCAACGCGCCGGATGAACGCCTTTATCGAAGACCGCGTCCGTGAAATCCCGGCCGAATACCTGTGGACCCACAAGCGCTTCAAGACCCGTCCGCCTGGCCAGCCGTCGTTGTACGATGGCGTCTGATGCTTCCAACCAGGCTGCAAGGAAACTTATGCAACTCAAATTCACCAAAATGCATGGCGCCGGCAACGATTTCATCGTGATCGACGCCACCCGGATGTCTGCCGACTTCACGCCGCAGCAATGGGCGCGCATGGCCGACCGCCGTTTCGGCATTGGCGCCGACCAGATCCTCGTCGTCGAGCAACCGACCGTGGAAGGCGCCGATTTCCGCTACCGCATCTATAACAACGACGGCGGCGAAGTCGAGCAATGCGGCAACGGCGCGCGCGCCTTTGCCCGTTTTGTGCGCGACCAGGGATTGAGCCGCCTCGACACGATCCGCGTGCAAACCATGTCCGGCATCATCGCGCCGCGCCTGGAAAGCGACGGCAGCGTCACGGTCGACATGGGCCAGCCCGTGCTGGAACCCGCTGACGTCCCCTTCGATACCACCGGCCTGGCCGGCGTGGTGCAGGCTGACGACCTGCTGTGGCCGCTGCAGATCGGCGCGGCCGAGGTGCTGTTTTCCGTGGTATCAATGGGCAATCCGCATGCGGTGCAGGTAGTCGACGATGTCGATATGGCGCCCGTTGAAGAGACCGGCGCACTGATCGAGACCCACCCGCGTTTCCCACGCCGCGTCAACGCCGGCTTCATGCAGATCGTCGATCGCCAGCAAGTGAAACTGCGGGTCTTCGAACGCGGCGCCGGCGAAACCCTCGCCTGCGGCACTGGCGCCTGCGCAGCCGTGGTCGCCGGCATCCGCCGCGGCCTGCTCGACTCCCCCGTCAACGTCGCCGCCCGCGGCGGCAATCTCACCATCGCCTGGTCCGGCCCCGGCCACCCCGTCTACCTCAGCGGCCCCGCCGTCAAAGTCTTCGACGGCGAAATCACCATCGAATAACCAGCCGCCAGCCGAAGATTCACCAATGTGTTTCGTCGCCCTTCCCTTTAAAAATCATCTGGCTCCGCCAGTGATTTTTAAGACGACCCAAACAAAAGCAGGGGTTCACTTTTGTTTGAATTATTTTTGTTTGAAAACTCGGTGCGCAAGCGGTACAGGCGCTGGCGATAATTTCCTTCCGGCCCGGCAGGGCTGGTATCGACGTCGCTGAAGACACTCAAAATCTGGTCGAAGCGCTGGCGCTGCACCGGGTTGATCTGCACCAGCCGGCGCTTGCTGCGGCCGTAACTGGCGCGAATATCGATGACCAGGCAGTGCTCGCGGTCGGCAGCCTTGATATCGAGCAGCAGCGCCTCGGCGCGGGTCAGTTGAAACAAGGCGGCCAGCGCAAGGCGCGCCGCCAGTAAGGGTTGCGTCGACGTCAGGTCGCAGCGCGCTGCCAGTGCGCCGGTTTCAGTGAATAGCGGGCCGTCGCAGCGCGGCGCGATTTTCTCGAGCATGGCAGTGGCCTGCTCACAGCCCTGGGCGGCCGCCTTTTGCAGCCAGAACACGGCCAGGACATCGTTACCGGCATGGTCGCGGCGCGCGCGCCACGCCAGGTTGCCGCATTCAAATTGCGCCTCACGAAAGCCCATGGCAGCGGCCCGCTCAAGGAAGCGTTGCGCATCGGCGATATTGCGTTGTGAAAATTCCGGCTTCATGTAGACACGTGACAGGGCAAACCAGGCATGCGCCAGGCCCTGCTCGCCCGCCTGCTCCAGCCAGCGGATGGCTTTTTTGAAATTGGCGGCCCCGCCAAGGGCGTCGTCGCGGCGGCCATCAATGCGCATGCGCGCCCACCAGAGGCCCAGCGCCAGCTGGGCATGGGGATCCTGTTCCGTTGCAGCCAGCTCCCACAGGCAATGCAACTCATCAGGCCCGGTGCAGCCATCGGGATCGATGGTCACGCCCTCGGAAAGCAACCTGGCGCAGCGGGAGACCAGGGTGACTTCGGCCGGCGCCAGGCGCGGCGCAGCGCGGCCGAGCTTCCGGGCGGCGTCTGCCAGCGCCCGCGCCGCCGGCAAGCTGCGCGCCAGGTAGAGGGGCCATTGCTGCGCATCCCAGGCTTGCTCGAGGAGCGCAAAGCGCGCGTCGACCGGACTGCCTTCAGCCACACTATCTGTGCGCGGGCGCACGGGGAGACCGGCCTGTTTGACGGGCGCCGCTGGCGCAATCCGGTCGTCCTTGTGCTGCGTCAGCAACCACTGCGCCTCGGGAAATCCGGCCTGTGCTGCCAACTCCAGTGCGCGCATTACCTCGGCTGCATTGGCGCCCGCAGGCGCGGCCGGGCAGCGGGGTCCCAGGGCCAGCTGCGCATAGACGAGGCCGGCGCGTGCCACTCCGGCATGCCAGGCGCGCTCATACCACTGCAATACCGGGCCGGGACTTTGACGCGCCAGATCCAGCGGGACATGGTTACCGATGAGTTCCCAGGCTTGCGCGCAATCCTGGCGCGCGGCGCGGTCGAGCCAGTGCAGCGCCGTGGGAAGGCTGCGCGGCAAGCCAGCGCTGCCAAACAAATAGCGTTCGCCCAGAGACAGTTGTGCCGCAACATTTCCTGCACGCGCACCGCGGATGATCGCCAGCTCTTCTCGGTTAGCCATAATGGACTGTCAAAGTGATCATGAATGATACAGGACGGCAGGTTTGGTTGCCAAGATACAACATCATTACCAATATGCGCAGCTTTTTGCATCGATGTGGGCCAGTCTAAGCCAGCATCCGCAGCCTTGACCGGAGATCGTGCCATCCTTTGATACGGCGCAAATAAAGCAATTAATACTTTGTGGCAACATGAAACCTTGTCAATTTCTCGTTTGGTCCGGAAATGGTGCAATGCAGCGCGCGCCGTTCCGGAAATACAACAGCCGAAGGTGAATTATTGGCTTTCCACTAACGCCACCATTCATAATTAACGAATTCGACCATCTCCACCGCACCAAGCAGTTAAGGTTCACTTATCCGGGCAATACACTGCGCGAGCGGTCCCGGATGCCTGATTCAACCCCTGGGACATCAACACCATGAACAAATCACTTGTGGCTGCAGCATTCCTCGGCGCATGCGCCGGCGTCGCCCAAGCGCAAAGCACTGTGCAGATCTACGGCACCATCGACGCCGGCATCATCAAACGTACCGACCAGAGCCTCAACATCGGCAAACGCGCCGCCAATACCCTTGGGTTCAAGGGCAGTGAAGAGCTGGGCAATGGCCTGAAAGCTATTTTTCAACTGGAAATGCGCTACGAGCCGGACACCGGCACCCAGGAACTCGGTACGAACACCGTCAATGGCGTGACCACCAGCGTCCAGCGTCCACTGTTCCAGGGCCAGTCGCGGGTCGGCCTGCAAGGTGATTTCGGCATGGTCCGCATCGGCCGCGGCCTGTCGCCGTTCCAGGAATCGGTGGCCTATTTCGACCCATGGCACGGCTTGCCAACGCAGGCCGGTTTCTGGACCGACCTGAGCGTCGCCGGTTTCACCACCGACCCGCTCGGTACGCCGGGCACGTCGGGCAACCGCATGTCGAACGGCGTGTTCTACAACTCGCCGTCATACAACGGCTTCCAGTTCAACGGCGCCGTCGGCACCAAGGAATCCAGCTCGGGCAATGCCATCATCGGCCGCGGCACTGCAGCAGTGCCGCAGTATCCCGCCAACGCGCAGCCGTCGACGAACCCGTTTTCGCTCAGCGGGACCTACAACAACGGTCCCCTGGGCGCCATGCTCGCTTACGAGCGCAATGCGGTTGAAAGCAAGGTCTGGTCGCTGGGTGCGTCGGTGCTGGTCACGCCCGAACTCAAGCTGATGGGCACTTACAGCAGCCAGGACCGCGAGCACACGTTCGTGTCGAACCCGGACGTCAAGGCCTGGGTACTGGGCGCAAACTACACTATGGGACCGGGCAAGCTGCTGGTCGGTTACGGCCGCAAGACCCCTGACGGCCAGCCGCACACGAAGCAAATGTCGCTCGGTTACGAGTACAGCCTGTCGAAGCGTACCTACCTGTATGTCGACGCCTCGCGCAAGGAAGGCGCGATCGGCAATGCCACGTCCACCACGACCACCAACCACTATGACGTGGGCGTGAACCACTCTTTCTGATCCATGCAGGGCGCAGTTGACAAGGGCGAATCCGGGCCACCGGCTTCGCCCTTGTCGTTTTGTGGCCAATGTGTCACGTTGCTAAACAGCAACGAGATCATCCGGCAAGAATGACACCGCCATGACGTGTCTGTACAGCCTCATCAATCGATGGCATATTCCGTTCAACTGCATCAGCAGTATTGACAAAAACAACGGAGACTTCATGAAAACAACCTTCCTCGCAGCCTTGATCGGCGCCGCGTTCGCCCTCCCTGCCATGGCACAGTCGAATGTGACGATTTACGGCATCGCCGACGCCGGTGTCATGTTCCAGAAGGATGGGCCGACCCGCGTTGCCAGCGGCATTGCCGACGGCTCGCGCATCGGCTTCCGGGGCAATGAGGAACTCGGCAACGGTTACAAAGCCGTGTTCAACCTGGAAGCTCGTGTCGAGCTCGACACGGGCACGCAAACCCCGACCCTGATCAACGACAACCAGGGCTTTTACCTGACCCGCGGCATGGGCGCCCTGCCGCCGGCCATCGTGTCGCGCCTGCGTACGGCGTTCCAGGTGCCTGGCGCGCCAGCCGTCAACCCGGAACGCGCCCTGTTCGACCGCACTGCCATGGTCGGCCTGATCACGCCGGTCGGCGCCGTGCTGCTGGGCCGCATGTACACCCCTGGCTATGAAGTGTTTGCCGCGGCCGACGCCTTCGAGTCCGGCACGGCCGGCACCTGGGGCGGCATCACCGGCGGCACCGCCGGCTTTACCGCACTGGGCGCCGATATCCGCTCGCAGGAAGCAATCCAGTATCGTATTGCTTTGCCAAACGGCCTGGGCGGCTCGTTGATGTATGGCGCCAAGAACTCCGGCTACCTGGGCCGCTACAACAAATTCCGCGCCGGCGCCGTGACGTATAAAGCCAACAATTTCGATGTGGGCCTTGGCTACAACCATGGCTACGACCAGAACGACCGCCCGAGCCTGCGCACGGCAACCATCGGCGGTTCCTACACGTATGACGCGTGGAAATTCTTTGCCGGTTTTCATACCCAGCGCAATACCAACTCGGTGCTGATTGCCGACTACACGGCTGGCTGGGACAGCACTGTGGCGCCGTCGCTGGCCCCGCTGGGCGCCGCCACTGCCACCGCGCTGCGTAACATTTTCCTCCGCAACATCAACCTGAACACGCAGCAGGATTCCGCCAGCTACCAGATCGGCCTGCACTACCGCATCGGTTCAGGCCGCATCATGGCTTCCTACGCACACCAGGACGACAAAACGTCGTCGAACAGCGACGCCAAATTGTTTGCACTGGGCTACGACTACAACCTGTCCAAGCGCACCGATATCTATACCGTCGTGGCCCAGATCGACAACCAGAACGATGGCCAGTACGCGCCAGGCACTGCCGGCTCGCCAGGCGGCTTCGTGAAAACGCCGGGCGACAGCGGCCGCGCCCTGCAAATCGGCGTGCGCCACCGGTTCTGACTGGCGCCTGCACCGATCGAAGACGCCTGCGGGCGTCTTTTTTCATTGGCGCAGGCTTTGCCTGTGCAGCGCCTCGGTTAAAATTGCACTCGAACTCATTACAAAGATTGCCCTCGATGACCGCACCACTGGACTCCGCCACCGTCGCTGCCTACCTGGCCGGGCATCCGGCTTTTTTCGACGAGCACACCGCGCTGCTCGGTGACGTCAAACTGACCAGCCCGCTCACGGGCAAGACCGTGTCGCTGCAAGAGCGCCAGATGGAAGTGATGCGCTCGAAATATGCGGCGCTCGAACTGCGCATGAGCGACCTGACGCGCCTGGCCGAAGAAAATGCCGCGATTGCCGGCCGTTTCCACGGCTGGACCCAGGACTTGCTGCGCGCCCATGACGCCGGCGATATGCCGCGCGCCTTGCTGGCCGGCCTGCAGTCGAATTTTAATGTCCCGCAAGCGACACTGCGCCTGTGGGAAGTGGCCGACAGCCACAGCGCCCAATGGTTTGCCCAGGGTGTGTCGGACGACGCGCGCATCTTCGCCAACAGCCTGCGCGCGCCGTATTGCGGCAGCAACCACGATTTCGAAGCCGTGCGCTGGCTCGACGACGCCGCTGCCGTGCGCTCGACCGTCATCCTGCCGCTGACAGCCGGCGGCCACGCCTTCGGCCTCTTGATCCTCGGTTCGCCCGACCCCGAACGCTTCACCAACGACATGGGCACGGATTTCCTGACCCACATCGGCGAAACTGCCAGCGTGGCGCTGGCCGGCCTGCGCAGCTGATGACGCACGGGTCCTGGCCCGAGCGCTACCTGGCGCAGCTGGCGACCCAGCGCCGCCTGGCCGCCAACACGGTCGCCGCCTACCGGCGCGACCTGGCAGTCCTGGCGCGTTTGTCCGACAATGCGCCGTTCGAGGCCATCGACCACGCCATGATCCGCCGCTTTGCCGCCAGGCTGCACGGCGAAGGGATGTCTCCGCGCAGCATTGCGCGCCTGTTGTCCGGCTGGCGCGGCTTTTATGCGTGGCTGGCCGAGCACGCAGGGCTGGCCGCCAACCCGGTCGACGGCGTGCGCGCCCCGCGCCGCCCTAAAAGTTTGCCGAAAGCCCTGTCGGTCGATGCTGCGGTGCAGCTGATGACAGCGAACACCCACGGCCACCCGGAGCCAGCCGAACTGTGCAACCGCGCCATGTTCGAGCTGCTCTATTCGAGCGGCCTGCGCGTCTCCGAACTGACCAGCCTGGACCTGGCCTGGACCGATGGCAACTCGCTCAGCTGGTACGACGCCGCCGGCAGCGACGTGGTCGTCACCGGCAAGGGCAACAAGATGCGCCGCGTGCCGGTGGGGGCGCCGGCGCGCGCAGCCATCGCGGCCTGGCTGGCAGTGCGCCCTCCCGCGAAAGACGGCAGCGCCGCGCTGTTCCTGACCGCCCGCGGGGCGCGCATGACGCCGCGTTCCGTGCAGCAGCGCCTGAAGCAGCATGCCATCCTGTCCGGCAGCCCGGTCCATGTGCACCCGCACGTGCTGCGCCATTCGTTTGCGTCGCACTTGCTGCAATCGTCGGGCGATTTGCGCGCCGTCCAGGAACTGCTGGGCCACGCCAGCATCACGTCGACCCAGGTCTACACGGCGCTCGACTTCCAGCATCTTGCTGCGGTGTACGACCGCGCCCATCCGCGCGCCAAAGCCAAAGCGTGACTTGAATGGCATGATTTACATCAAGCCGCAAAGGCCGTGATGAAGCACGCTGTGAATTCCGGCATAATCGCTCGTTCTCCAGGCCGCATGGTTTTCCCTACCCGGCCCAACCGATTTGACTGGCATACTTTATGGCACTGATTCCTAGCACTATCCTGACCGGCTTTCTTGGCGCCGGCAAAACCACGCTGCTCAACCGCATCCTGCAGGAGCCGCACGGGCTGCGCATTGCCGTCATTGAAAACGAATTCGGCCAGGAAAACATCGACAACGAAATCCTGGTGCAGGACAGCAACGAGCAAATCATTGAAATGAACAACGGCTGCATCTGCTGCACCGTGCGCGGCGACCTGATCACGGCGCTGGCCAGCCTGGCCGCCAAACGTGAAGCCGGCGAAATTTCGTTTGATCATGTGGTGATTGAAACCACCGGCCTCGCCAATCCCGGCCCGGTGGCACAGACGTTTTTTGTCGACGAAGGCATCGGCCTGTTTTATTTGCTTGATGCGGTCGTCACCGTGGTCGATGCGCGCCACGCCATGGCCCAGCTCGACGAGCACGAAGAAGCGCAGCGCCAGATCGGGTTTGCCGACAAAATCCTGCTGTCCAAAACCGACCTGGTCGACGCCGGGCAACTGGCCGAACTGACTGCCCGTATCAAGCGCATCAACCCGCGTGCGCCTATTTCCACCAGCAACTTCGGCCAGGCGCCGATTTCCGAAGTGCTCGACTTGCGCGGTTTTAACCTGAACGACAAGCTCGACCTAGATCCGGCCTTCCTCACTGCCGACGAAGCGTACGCGTCGGAGCACGACCACGAACACGTACACACCGAAGCATGCGACCACGCCCACGACAGCCATGACCATCACAGCAGCCACCACAGCGACGACATCGCCGCTTTCGTGTTCAAGAGCGACCGTCCGTTCGACCCGCAGCGCCTCGATGAGTTCCTGAACAGCCTGGTCAACGTTTTCGGTCCGCGCATGCTGCGCTACAAGGGCGTATTGTTGATGGAAGGCGCTGAACGCAAGGTCGTGTTCCAGGGCGTGCACCAGATTATGGGCAGCGACCTGGGTGCAAAATGGGGCGAACACGAGGATCGTGGCAGCAAGATGGTTTTTATTGGCAAGAATTTACCGAAAGACGTGTTTATCCGCGGTCTGGAGCAATGTTTGGTATAAACTATCCCGGTTTTGAAGCACCAACCCAAGTGCCTTCACGCAAGAAAGCACGCGCAAAAGTACAGTAGCCCAGCCAGTGCCACGCTGCACCACCCGGACAGTCGGGTGTTACTGCTGAGTAACTGATAATATGGAAACCTCTGTCGCATCAGAAGGTAAGTGAAGTCATGACGAAAACTAACAAATCGAACAGCGCGACCGCTGAAGAGCCAATCATCTCGGAAGAACAAATCCGCGCGATGGGCGACCAGGACTACATGAATGCAGCCCAGCTGGCATTCTTCAAGCAGCGCCTGCAGCAGCTTGAAAAAGAACTGCTCAAGAACGCCGGGGAGACCACCGAGCATTTGCGCGAAACCGTGCTCGTGCCGGACCCGGCCGACCGTGCCACCATCGAGGAAGAGCACGCGCTGGAACTGCGCACCCGCGACCGCGAGCGCAAGCTGCTGAAAAAAGTCCAGCAGTCGATCGCTTCGATCGATGGCGGCGACTATGGCTGGTGCGAAGAGACCGGCGAGCCGATCGGTATCCCGCGTTTGATCGCGCGGCCGACCGCAACGCTGTCGCTGGAAGCGCAGCAGCGGCGCGAACTGAAGCAAAAACTGTACGGCGACTGATCGCTGCTGCAGGACGTACCTGGGCAGAGCGCAGCCCTTGCCGGCCTGACAGAAAATTGAGCATGTGCTGCGGCGCATGCTTTTTTTTTGCCTGATATGTTGTGATTGCTGCGCCAATTGCCATTTGTTATTGCCCATCGGCTACACTAGCGCTTTCTTTCCCGGCCATGACGCGTGTTTGACGCCGCACACGTGCGCGCACCGCGTTGCACACGCGGCTGTGCTAACGTCATATCCAGGACAACCCGACAGGACATGCAGTGGGTCTTTTCTCCTTCTTATCGAGAAAAAATGAACCACCGGACAGCGCCATCAACACGGTGACGCGCGCCGGGGAACCGACACGTCCCACGCAAGGGGCAACGGAGGCGGACCGCGCACGCCAGCGCGAAATTTCGCGCGCCACTGCAGCCAAGATCGACGCCATCGAAATGGAGATGACGTCCGATATCTTCAACCAGCCCGAGCCCGCCTGGGGCCGCCCTACGACACCCCGCGTGGCCGATGCTGCCGGCGCCACGCTGACGCTGGGCGAACCTTCCGGCATGGAATCCATCTTCGATATGCCGCAAGCGGCCGTGGCGCCAGCCAGCGCCCCTGTCGAAGAGAGCGCCATTCTGTACGCGAATGGCCAGGAAGCCGCGGCTGAAGCCATGCTGACCGAAGCGCTGGCCAGCGACGCGCGCGGCGAACACCGCTTGTGGTGGATGCTATTCGACCTGTACCAGGCCCAGGGGCGCGAGGAATCGTTCAATAACACGGCCATCGATTACGCCAGCAAGTTCGAAACTTCGCCGCCAGCCTACCAGCCGCGTGGCAATACCGTGGCTGGTGTCAGCGGCGTGGCGCCCACGGCAGCGTTGGCCGGCACGCTTGACGAAACCAGCGGCCCGCTGCTGGCACGCCTGCTGGCGGCACCGGCCGATACCCCGCTGCTGCGCATCGAGCTCGACCAGGTGCGCGCCGTCACCGAAACTGGCTGCGCGCGCCTGCTGGCAACCTTGCAGGCGCTGCGCAAGCAACAGCGCCCGCTTGTGGTGGCCGGCGCGGACACGCTCGCGTCGCTGCTGCGCCCGGCCCTGGTCGTTGGCGACGCCAGCGTTGGCGAGTCGCCGTGGCTGCTGCGCATCGAATTGCTGCAAATCCTGCACCAGGAACGCGAATTCGAGGAGGCCGCCATGGATTACTGCGTTACTTTCGAAGTGTCGCCGCCGTCGTTCGAACCGGCTGCCCACGTGGCCAGCGCCGCGCCCGCCAGTGGCAGCGCCGCCAGTGGCGACCACTTCATGCTGCCTGCCGTCATCGACGGCGACTGCGCCTTCCTGATGGCTGCCATCGGTGCATTCGGCGCCGCCAACAACCCGGCGGTCCTCGACTGCGAGCACCTGGCCCGCGTCGATTACAACTGTGCGGCGATCCTGGTGGAAAAGCTGCGCTCCCTGCAACAGGAAAAAGTGCACGTCGAGATGCGCAACCTGAATCACCTGGTAGCTGAGCTGCTGCGCCTGCTGGGCGGCGCCGAGTGCGCCCGCCTGTTCCCCCACAAATATTAAATCCGCGTTTTTGCCTGCCTTGCAATTTGCCGCTCCTGCCCCCAGTTTTAACGGGCTAGATAACAAACAAGGCAGATAAATGGAACAATTTCACGGTACGACGATCGTTACAGTCCGGCGCGGCGCCGAAGTTGCGCTGGGCGGCGATGGCCAGGTCACGCTCGGCAGCGTCGTCATGAAGGGCTCGGCCCGCAAAGTGCGCAAACTCTACAACGGCAAGGTGCTGTGCGGCTTCGCCGGCGCCACCGCCGACGCATTCACCCTCCTCGACCGTTTCGAAGGCAAGCTGGAAAAGCACCAGGGCAACCTGCTGCGCGCGTCGGTTGAACTGGCCAAGGACTGGCGCACTGACCGCATGCTGAGCAAACTCGAAGCGATGCTGCTGGTGGCAGACCGCGAAGTGACCTTGATCATCACCGGTAACGGCGACGTGCTGGAGCCTGAAGACGGGATCGGCGCCATCGGCTCGGGCGGCATCTACGCCCAGTCCGCCGCCAAGGCCCTGCAGGAAAATACGGAACTCTCGCCTGCAGAGGTGGTCAGGAAAGCGCTGACCATTGCAGGCGAGCTGTGCATTTATACAAATATGTCCCACATCATCGAAACGTTGAGCGACGCAAAAAGCGAGGGAGCGACCGCATGAACATGACCCCACAGGAAATCGTCTCCGAACTCGACAAACACGTCGTCGGCCAGGGCGCTGCCAAGCGCGCCGTCGCCATTGCGCTGCGCAACCGCTGGCGCCGCCAGCAGGTCGATGAACCGCTGCGCCACGAAATCACGCCAAAAAACATCCTCATGATCGGCCCCACTGGCGTCGGTAAAACGGAAATCGCGCGCCGCCTGGCCAGGCTGGCCGATGCGCCGTTCATCAAGATCGAAGCCACCAAGTTCACGGAAGTCGGTTATGTGGGCCGCGACGTCGATACCATCATCCGCGACCTGATCGATATCGGCATCAAGCAGACCCGCGCCACCGAAATGAAGAAAGTGCGCCAGCGCGCCGAGGACGCAGCCGAAGACCGCGTCATCGACATCCTGGTGCCGCCCGCCCGCGATTTCGGTTTCAACACCGGCAGCCAGTCCAGCGACGCCAAGGATGGCGACACCACGCGCCAGACCTTCCGCAAGCGCCTGCGCGAAGGGTCGCTGGACGACCGCGAAATTGAAATCGATGTGTCCGACGCCAATCCGCAAATGGAAATCATGGCTCCGCCCGGCATGGAAGAAATGACGGAACAGATCAAGTCGATGTTCGCGGGCGCCAGCGCGGGCCGCAAAAAGGCGCGCAAGATGAAGATCCAGGACGCGATGAAGATCCTGATCGACGAAGAGGCCGCCAAGCTGATCAACGACGACGACATGAAGCAAAAGGCGATTACCAACGTCGAGCAGAACGGCATCGTGTTCCTCGACGAAATCGACAAGATCGCCTCGCGTTCGGAACACGGCGGCGCTGAAGTATCGCGTGCGGGCGTGCAGCGCGACTTGCTGCCGCTGGTCGAGGGCACGACCGTCAACACCAAGTACGGCATGATCAAGACCGACCACATCCTGTTCATCGCGTCAGGCGCGTTCCACCTGGCCAAGCCGTCGGACCTGATTCCCGAGTTGCAGGGCCGGTTCCCGATCCGCGTGGAGCTCGAATCGCTGTCGATCGCCGATTTTGAAACCATCCTCACCGGCACCGATGCCTGCCTTACCAGGCAGTATGAAGCGTTGCTCGCCACTGAAGGCGTCACGCTGCAGTTCTCCCCTGACGGCATCACGCGCCTGGCCGAGATTGCATTTTCCGTCAACGAGCGCACTGAAAACATCGGCGCGCGCCGCCTGTACACCGTGATGGAAAAGCTGCTCGAGGAAATTTCGTTTACGGCCAGCGATGCAGGGCACAAGGAGTTGGCGATCGACGCCAGCTATGTCAACTGCAGGCTCGACAAGCTGTCCGAAAACGAGGACCTGTCGCGTTACGTCCTTTAAGCGAAGGAGCGGCCATGGCAAACAAGGGACTGGCAACCCGGCAAAAGATGCGCCTGCGGATCGAACCGTCGCAGCAGGCGCTCAAGCCACGTAATCCGGTGGCGCAAGCTGCCATGGCTCGCGCAGCCGGCTCCCACGCGCCCACCGTGGGCGCGCAGCGGCAAGCTGCCAAGCAGGCATTGAAGAAGGTCAAGCTGGAACCGGAAGAAGAGTAGTGTCAAGCGTAGGGTAGCCGCCTGCGGACGCTGCGACAGCGTCCGCGATCTGGCCTGCCGACAGTGTCGCCCTCCAAAGCAGGCGCAACCAGATGCTTGTGCCAAGTACTGAATCCCGGTACATTGAGGTGCGTTATCCGATACCTCACCTGTCCCGGGCCTTCTTTTGAGTTCACCTGAATTGATCATCGATGTGTTGCGCGCGGAACTGCGTGCGGCCGGCATCACCTACCGCATCCTGGCCGAGCGCATCAACATGAGCGAATCGAGCGTCAAGCGCCTGTTTGGCCAGAAAGACATGGCGCTCTCTCGCCTGGCGCAAATCTGCCAGGCTGCCGGCATCGGCCTCGACGACGTCCTGCGCCGTGCCACCGACGCCCGGCCGCAGGCCGACACCCTTACCCTCCCGCAGGAAAAATCCCTGGTCAGCAAACCACGTTTGCTGCTGGTGGCCATCTGCTGCCTGGGCCACTGGAACATCGAGCAAGTGCTGGAAACGTACGCGTTGACCGAAGCCGAGTGCATCGGCTTCCTGGCCGAACTCGACCGCCTCGGGGTGATCGAACTCAAACCCATGAACCGCTACAGCCTGCGCGTGTCGAACGCGTTCCGCTGGCTGCCGGACGGCCCGGTGCAGCATTTTTTCCGCGAGCATGCGGTGGAAGATTATTTCAGCGGCCGCTTCGACGGCGCCGGCGAAGCACTGATGTGCCTCCCTGCGCGGCTGTCGCTGGGCAGTGCCCAGGAACTCGGGCAGAAAATCAACCAGCTGGCAGCCGACCTGGCCCGCCTGCACCGCCACGACCGCCGGCTTCCCCCGGCCGAGCGTGACGGTTACACGCTGCTGCTGGGCTTCCGGTCATGGGAGTTCGCGGCGTTTACGGCGCTGCGGCGCTAGCAGCGCCACAGCGCTCAGCCCTTACCAGGTAGTGCCGGCCTTCACGTAAAAGAAGCGGCCGTTGAAACCGTTCGGCGCCCAGACGCTGTACGGCTGCGTGCCGTTCACGTTCAGGTTGGCCAGCGAGGTCACCTGCGCCGGATAGCGGTTGGTGACGTTGTCGATGCCGGCCGTCAGGCGCCACTGGCTGGCCACGCGTACGCTGGCGGCCAGGTCGAGCACCCACTGCGGATCGTACGACTGGTCCAGCGCCGCATCGTTTTGCGGCACGGTGAACTTGCCATAGCGTGTGACGACCGCACGGCCGTTCAAGGCGCCGCGGGTGACATCGCTCGTCAGGCTCAGCTTGTCCTTCGGCGAACCGACCGTCATGCGGTTGATCGACTGGCGGTCGACCAGCACCAGATTTTGCGCGGCCAGCACGGCTGGCGTGGCGGCGACCTTGCGCACGGCATTGTCGTTGTGGTTGTACGCCAGCGTCAGGTCGGCGCGCGTGCCTTGGGGCAGGTCCAGGCGGTAGGTGCTGACGACGTCGACACCCTTGGTGCGCGTGTCGATCGCATTCGTGAAATAGCGCGCCGCGCCCACCAGCACGCCTTGCGACGCGAGGGCGTTGCGCAGGGCCGGGGCATTCGCCAGCTGCAGGTTGGACGAGAACACAATGCGGTCGTCGATGTCGATACGGTACAGGTCGACGCTGGTGGTCCAGTTGCGCACCGGCTGCCATTGTGCGCCGATGGACAGGTTGCGCGCCCGCTCGGGTTTCAGTTGCTGCGCACCCAGTGCCGTGGCGGCAGCGCTGCCGACCGGGAAGGTGCCGGTTTCAACCAGCGCGCTGGTGCCGTTCACCAGCAGCGTGTTGGTGGTGGTGATGGTGTAGAACTGCTGGGCCAGCGACGGCGCGCGGAAGCCGTTCGATGCGGTGGCGCGCAGCGCGAACGCTGGCGTGAAGGCATAGCGCATTGACGCCTTGGCCGAGTTGGTGTTGCCAAAGTCGGTGTAATGCTCGTGGCGCACGGCCAGGGAACCGGACAAATCCTTGGTGATGTCGCCTTCCAGGTTCAGGTACAGCGACTGGTTGGTGCGGCTGTTCCTGCCGGCGTTTTCGGGGCGGAAGCCCGCGTAACCCTGGGCGCCGGAACCGATGTAGGAATTGGCTTCGCCGGCGCCGATTGCATACGATTCATGGCGCACTTCGGCGCCCAGCGCCACGGTCAGCGGGCCGTGCATGAACGCCACGGGAATGTCGCGCGCCACGTCCAGGTTGGCCAGTTCCTGCGTCGACGTCAACTCGCCGGCGTAAAAGCTGGTCGGGCTGGCGGCGCCAAGGCTGTAGTTGGCAGTGTTATTCACGTCCAGCGAAAAGCGGTTGCGGCCATAGTTCAGGCTTGCATCCCAGCGCCAGCCGGCCGCTTCGCCGCGCAAGCCTGTCACCACCGACGAATCGGTGGAGGTGCTGTCTTCCAGCGGCTGGAAGCCTTCCGGATAGAGGCTCGTGCGCAGCGTTGTGCGGGTGTTGTCGGTGTAGGCGGTGCGGAAGGTGGCGGCCGATGACGTCTTGCGCTCGCCATAGCTGGCAAAAGCGTACCAGTCGATGTCGTCGTTGATGCGCACCTGGCTGTTGACGAACACGGTGCGCGGGCGGCTGTCCGGGTCGCCGTAGCGCTGGGTCACGGTGCCCTGGCGCGCGCCGGCGGACGGGCGCGGATCGGCGAACGCCCGGTTGGTGGCGTCGGTATTGGCCGCTTCGATGGCAACCCGCACCCAGCCGTCGTTGCCAAGCGCAAAACCGGTCGAGCCGCGCATGGTGCGCTGCGCGCCATCGCCCTTGTCGTACTGGCCGTACATGACTTCGGCGTCGCTGCCAGCCGCGCCTTTTTTCAGGATGACGTTGACCACGCCGGCAATCGCGTCGGAACCATATTGCGCCGCGGCGCCGTCACGCAGCACTTCGATGTGGTCGATGGCGGCCAGGGGAATGGCGTTCAGGTCCACCGGCGCGGAGCCGCGGCCGAGCGTACCGTTGACATTCACCACCGCCGAGCTGTGACGGCGCTTGCCATTGACCAGCACCAGGGTCTGGTCCGGCGACAGGCCGCGCAGCTGGGCCGGGCGCACTGCATCGCTGGCGTCGGCGCCGCTGGGGCGGGCAAAGTTCATCGACGGCAGCAGGCGCGAGAGCACGGTGGCCAGCTCGCCCGAGCCGGTGCTGAGCAATTCCTTGTTGCCGATGACATCGATCGGCGACGCCGAATCAAGCGTGCGGCGGTTCAGCGACCGGGTACCCGTGACGATGACGGTAGCGGGCTCGGCAGTGGCGGCTTGCGCCTGCACGTCCTGGGCATGGGTGGCCAGCGGCGCGGCCGCAGCGATCAGGCCGAGGACGAGAACAGCGCGGGCCGGGTTGGCATGGGGGTATTTGCAGCTCATGGATTCTCTCTGTTCTTGCACGTTGCGGCGGCGCCATGGCAGCCGAAGGGGCGCAAGCTTAACAGGACGCCTATTGCGAAACCAATACCGATTACGCTTATGCTTATGCCAACCAACCACATGCGCACCGGCAAAGGAAACATCGGGGTCAGGTCCGGCAAGTGGACAAAATTGAACTTATTCAAGCGCTGACAGTCACCGAACGCTACTTAAAAAGCAACGTCGAGGTCAGGTACGGCAGCGCAATGACGGAACTTCGGAGAAGGGGAAAAGTTCAAAAATGACCGTTTGCCGGACCTGACCCCGGTGTTGCTTTTGCAACTATCACGTGATTGCGGTCGCCGCGCGCAGCTTAAAAAACCACGCCGGCCAGCAGGATGATGTTGGCGTACGGCGTGCATTCGCCGGTGCGCACGACGGCGCGGGCGCGGGCGCTCTGGCGCTTGAATTCGGCATGGCTGGCGGTGGTGCGGCCTGGCAGGTCCAGCGCGGCAATGGCGGCGGCGATAGCGGTGTTGTTGCCGGCCAGTTCGTCGGCCACCACGTGGCTTTCGACCTGCATCTCGGCCAGCACCGTGGTCAACGTTTGCACGAAGCCGGGGACGCCGCGCGTCAGGGCCAGGTCGATGACGGGGACGCCTGGTGGGACCGGCAAGCCGGCGTCGCCGATGACGACCATGTCGCCATGGCCGAGGGAGGCAATCAGCTGCGACAGCGCGATGTTCAGGACAGGGCCTTTTTTCATGATGGTTCCAGTTCGCGCAGGTAAGGGATGGAGGTTTGGGCGCCGGGGCGCGTGACGCCGATGGCGGCGGCGCGCTGGCCCAGGTCGATGGCGGTGGCCGGACCGGCGCCGGCAGCCAGCGCAGCAACGAAGCCGCCGATGAAGGTGTCGCCCGCGGCAGTCGTGTCGAGCGCGGTCACGGCCCGTGCCGGAAAATCGTGGTTGCCGTCTTCCAGCGCCGCGTACACGCCCTTGGCGCCAAGCGTCACGAGCACGTTGCGGCAACCGACGGCGCGCAGCGCGGCTGCGCCGTTGGCAATAAAGGCATGGTCATCGCCGCCGGCGGCAACGCCCAGCAGCATGGCGGCCTCGACTTCGTTGGGAATCAGGTAGTCGACCTGGGCCAGCATGGCTGCCGGCAGGCTGGCTGCGGGGGCCGGATTGAGCACCACGGTTTTGCCCAGCCCGTGCGCCATGGCGATGGCGTGCTGCACGGTTGCCAGCGGATTTTCCAGCTGGACGACCACAACGCTGGCGCGGGCCAGCAGCGGCAGCGCGGCGTCGATGTGCGCCGGCGTGAGCAGGTCGTTGGCGCCGCCGGCAATCACGATGCTGTTCTGGCCGGTGGCGTCGACCAGGATCGAGGCGATGCCGGACGCAACCCCCGGCAGCGTGGTGACATGGCTGACGTCGATGCCGTCTGCCACCAGCGCGGCGCGCAGCGTCATGCCGAAAGCATCGTCGCCGAGGCAGCCAACCATTGCCACCGGGCTGCGGCCGAGGCGCGCGCAGGCCACGGCCTGGTTGGCGCCCTTGCCGCCCGGGATGGTCTGGAAGGCGCCGCCGGTCAGCGTTTCGCCTGGCAGGGGCATGCGCGGCACGCGCAAGACAAGGTCCATATTGATGCTGCCGATGACGACGATCATGAAGAAATTCCTGATGAGATAAAAGGAGGCGCGTCCGCGAGGCTCGAGCCGCGCACGTTGAGGATGGGCGCGATGCGGTGGCGCTGCGGCGGGCGCTCCGGCCCGGCAATGCGCGCCAGCAGGCAGGCAGCGGTAATGTTTCCCAGTGCGCGCGTACGCTGCGAGACGCTGGTGAGCGGCGGATGGACGAACTGGGCCAGGTCGATATCGTCGAAACCGACCACCGCCAGCTGGCCCGGCACGGCAATCCCCAGTTCGGCTGCAGCGCGCAGGGCGCCGATGGCCATCATGTCGTTGCAGCAGAACAGCGCATCGGGGCGCTGCGCCTGCGGCCGGTTCAACAGGCGCAGCGCGGCGGCGTACCCGCTGGCGCTGCCGAAGTCGCCGGCATCGCACAAGCGCTCGTCAAGCGGGCGGCCGGCGTCGGCCAGCACCTGCCGCAGGCCGGCAATGCGCTGGTACGACACTTCCAGGTCGCGCGGCCCGCCAATGCAGCCGATCCGCGCGCGCCCCAGGTCCAGCAGGTGGCGCCCGGCCAGTTCGCCGCCCGCCACATTGTCGATGCCAACCACATCGTTTTCCAGTCCTTCCGGCGCGCGGTCCAGGAACACGGCCGGCACGCGCCGCTGGCGCAACAGGGCGCCATCGGTCTGGGCCAGCGCGGCCATGATCAGGCCGTCGCAGCGCTTTTCCAGCAGCACGTTGACGTAAGCCAGCTGCTTGGCCGGATCGTCATCCGAATTGCACAGGATCACGCTGTAGCCGGCCCCGTAGCAGGTGTCCTCGATGCCGCGCGCCACCTCGGAAAAATACGGGTTTGTGTTGTTCGGGATGACCAGCCCGATGGTGCCGGTGGTCTGGCAGCGCAGCGAGCGCGCCAGCGCACTGGGCACGTAATGCAGCGCGGCGGCCGCTGCCAGCACGCGCTCGCGGGCCTCGGGACTGACCGGGCGCGTGTCGTTGAGCACGTGCGAGACCGTCGTGTACGACACGCCGGCCGCCAGCGCCACCTGTTTGATCGTTGCCATGGCAGCGGGCCGGAACGTCAGGCGCGCTCGCCGCGGCGGCGGTAGGTGTCGAGCACGACGGCCGCGACAATCACCAGGCCGGTGACGATGCGTTTCATCGGTTCGGAAACGCCGATCTGGGCCAGGCCCGCTTCCAGCACCGAGATGATCAGGACGCCAATGAAAGTGGCATAGACCGAGCCGCGCCCACCCATCAGGCTGGTGCCGCCAATGACGACCGCCGCGATCACTTGCAGCTCCATGCCGACACCGCCGTTCGGGTCGGCCGCTTCCAGGCGCGACACCTGGAACAGCGCGCCCAGCCCGGACAGCAAACCCATCAGCGCAAATACCAGCACCTTGGCCGGGCGCGGGTTGATGCCGGACAGGCGCACCGCTTCTTCATTGGTGCCGATGCCGATCCACTGGCGTCCCAGCACGGTTTTGGTCAGCACCAGCTGGCCGATGATGACCACGGCAATGGCCGTCAGGAATGCCGGCGACATGCCCAGGAAAATCGGGGCGCTGATGCCGTCGACGGCGCTGCCGATGTATTCGGTGCGCGAATTGGTGACCTGATAGGCCGCGCCGCGCGCCATTTCCAGCACGCCCAGCGAGACGATGAACGACGGGATGCGCCAGCCGACCGAAATCATGCCGGTGACCGTGCCGCACAGCGCGCCGACCAGGATGCCCAGCAGCGCACCCGCGTAGACCGGCCAGCCCCAGCGCACCGTCGCCATCGACAGGAACGAGGCAGCCAGCGCCATCACCGAACCCACCGACAGGTCGATGCCGCCGATAATGAGAATAAACGTCATGCCGACTGCCATCACCATCAGCGTCGGGATGTCGTTGGCCAGCGTGCCGAGCGTGCCCAGCGTAAAAAAGTTTTCGCTCAGGTAGCCGAACAGGCAGCACATCACGAGCAGCGCACCAAGCAGGCCGGCATAGTTCTTCAGGTCGGCCATGCTGCGTTTCAGGTAGGTAGTAGGCATAAAGTCTTTCCGGCTGCGGCTTTTTACGCAGCAGCCGTGGTGTCGTTGGAATGATTCAGGTAACCGCTGAAGGCCGCTTCGAGCAACTGGTCCTGGCTCCAGGCGCCGCGCGTAAACGTTTCGGCGATGCGGCCGGCGCTCATGACCGCGATGCGGTCGCAGATGAGCATCAGTTCGCGCAGGTCGGACGAGACGATGACCAGGCCCTTGCCCTGGCGCGCCAGGTCGGCCAGCACGTTGTAGATGTCGAACTTGGCGCCAATGTCGATGCCGCGCGTGGGCTCGTCGAACAGCATCACCGGGCAGCCCCGGTTGAGCCAGCGCGCAATCACCACTTTTTGCTGGTTGCCACCGGAGAGCTCCATGACGGGCTGCGTGCTGTCGCGCGAGCGCACGCCCAGTTTGCCGATGTAGTCGTCGGCAATGGCGCGCTCGGCGCCATGGTCGAGCCAGCCGGCAGTGCTCACCGCCCCCAGCGTGGCCAGCGTGGTGTTCACGGCAATCGACTGGCGCAGCAACAATCCCTGCCCCTTCCGGTCCTCGGTCACCATGGCAATGCCGGCCTTGACGGCGGCCTTGGGCGAACTGATGTCGGCCGCTTGCGCCTGGTCGCCGACGAACACCTGGCCGGAATCGGCCTGGTCAGCGCCAAACACCAGGCGCAGCAGTTCGGTGCGGCCCGAGCCGATCAGGCCGGCAATGCCGAGGATTTCGCCGGCGCGCAGGTCGAACGACGTTGGTTGCACCACGCCGGCCCGGCCCAGGCCGCGCACGCGCAAGAGCGGCGCGCCAAACGTGCGGCCGGACAGATCGATGTCGGCGTCCGCCGCGCGGCCCACCATCAGCTTGACCAGGTCGGCGCTGGTGTAGCCGGCAATCGCGTCGTCGCAGACCAGGTCGCCGTCGCGCAGCACGGCAATGCGGTCGGCCACACGTTTCAATTCTTCGAGACGGTGCGAGATATAGACGATCGCCACGCCGGCCGCTTTCAGGCGCGCCACCTGTTCGAACAACAGCTCGACCTCGCGGTGGGTCAGCATCGCGGTCGGCTCGTCGAGGATCAACAGGCGGCATTCACCGATCAGGTTGCGCGCGATCTCGATCATTTGCTGGTGGCCGATGCCAAGCTGGCCCACCGGCGTCCACGGATCGATGCCATGCAAGCCCACCTTGTCCATCTGCGCACGTGCATCGCGCGCGAGGCGCGGGCGGTCGATCCAGCCAAACCGGTGCGGCAACTGCTTCAGGTACAGGTTTTCAGCAATCGACAGCGTGGGAATCAGATTGAGTTCCTGCATCACCATGCGGATGCCAAGCGCCTCGGCGGCGCTGCGCGACGCCGGCTGGTACGGCTGCCCGTCAAGCAGCATGGTCCCGGTCGTGGCCGGTTCCAGGCCGCAGATGATTTTCGACAGCGTGCTTTTGCCGGCGCCGTTTTCACCCGTGAGCGCCAGCACTTCACCGCCGCGCACGGCCAGCAGCACGTCGCGCAGCACCGGGGTGACATAGGTCTTGCCGATGCCCGACAGGGTCAGCAGCGCAGCAGAGTTGGGTTCTTGGGTCATGCAAGACTCCGGCAATCAGGCAACAGGATGAGGAACAGTGAAAACGATCGGACGCACCGCAAGCCGGGCGGCCTGCGGCGGGAGTAACCGTCCGGTGGGCTTACTTGCTGTCTTTGGTGACCAGCGCGACTTTGGTTTCAATCATGCCGCCCATCGTGGCCTGGGTCTTTTTCTCGGCGATTGCCTTGAGCACGGTCTCGATGCCGAATACGGCTTGCTGCGAACCGAACTGGTCGACGGTGGCCAGCACGCGGCCATCGGCCAGCATCGGCTTGATGGCGTTGATGTTGTCGTAGCCGATCACTTTGACCTTCCCCAGCTTGCCGGCAGCCTTGATGGCCGAGATGGCGCCAATGGCCATGTTGTCGTTACCGCACAACAGCGCGGTGATCTTCGGATTGGCGTTGAGCATCGCGGCAGCCACGGTGTTGCCCGGTGCAATTTCCCACTGGCCCGACTGCACGCCGACGACCTTGGCGCCAGCGGTTTTCATGGCATCCTGGAAGCCCAGCGTGCGCTGCTGCGCGTTGTACGTCGTCGATACGCCTTCGATGATACCGACCTGGTCGCCGGCCTTGATCTGCTTGCCCAGGTAGTCGCCGGCCAGCCTGGCGCCTTTGCGGTTGTCCGGTCCCACGAATGGTACGGAAAAGCCTTTTTCCTTCAGCGCGGCGTTGTCCAGCTTGTTGTCGATGTTGACGACAATGATGCCGGCATCAACGGCTTTCTTGAGCACCGGCACCAGCGCTTTGGAATCGGCCGGCGCGATGACCAGCGCGTTGACCTTGGAGACGATCATCTGTTCCACCAGCTTGATCTGCGCCGACGTGTCGGTTTCATCCTTGATGCCGTTGGCGACCAGGTCGTACTTGGCGGCGTTGGCTTTCTGGTGCGCCTTGGCGCCGTTTTCCATGGTCAGGAAAAATTCGTTGGCAAGCGACTTCATCACCAGGGCAACCTTTGGCTTGGCCGCGGTCTGCGCCATGGCCGGAGCGGCAGGCAGTGCCGCAACGAGGACAGCAGCGGCAATCAGTTTCAGGCGGGTACGGGCAGTGTTCAAGATCAGTCTCCTGGGAATGCAAGCACATCTGGAGGTGCTTATCGGGTGGCAAGTAAATAACAAACAGAGGCGCGCAAACGTTTGCGCGGTTGAATGATAGACCACGTTTTAAAAAATGGAAAGAAGTTTGAACGTCAAGCATCAGGCGGCGCTGTACGCTCCCGGACAGGTAAATTAGCGCTGCACGATGCTGCAAGTCTCACAATATGGCGAAATTGCGCGTCGTCCTTTCCTGCACATGGTGATACGAATACCGCTTGTTGCGGCTGTGCGTCACCACTGGACGGGGACGCATTCAGGTGGCATCATATGTAGTCATTTTTGACGCAGTAAAATTCACAATGCAGCCGAACTACAAACCGCCTTTCGCCAAGTTTGTCAAGAAGCAGCGAATGCCTCTGCAATTAGCGATCGAAGACGCAGTAGAGGAAATCCTGGAAAACCCTTCGGTTGGCGAGCAAAAATCAGGCGACCTGCGTGACATATACGTCTATAAATTCAAACACAACCAAGCTGAATACCTCGTTGCTTACCGCCCGCCATCGGCCGACGAGCTTTGCGAACGGGACAATGAAATTGAGCTGGTTTACATTGATTTTTACCAAGTAGGCACGCATGAGAATTTTTATGCAGACTTGAAAAATTATTTGAAATCGAGGGGGAAATGACAATGAACCTTACTGCCGAAGCCGTCTTTCAAGATTTTCGTGAACTTGCGATCAACGAGCGCATGAAATTTTTCCAGCTACTCAGTGCCGGCCTTGTCGACGACAATCAAACACACGAACAGGTATTTGGCCATCTGGCCGGCGCAGAATTTACCGCCCAGCAAGCAGCTGAGTACCTGGGCATGTCGATCTCGACGTTTCGCCGCAATGTGGGCGCAAAGAAAATTCAGGCACGCAGTTCAGTCGGACGTAGCGACATGTTCGCAACTGCGGACCTGAAGGCGTTCAAGAAGGCGCAACGCGCCGTCAAACGCAGTTGAACGCAGTTGAGCAGCCTCATTTGATCGCAGCGGAACATCCGCTGTGCATTACTGCGTCGTATTGCCCGTCGCTGGCGTGGCGAAATTGCGGGTTGGTGGCGGCGTTTCGATCTGGTTCGGCGGCGGAATCGACGGCGCCACAACGGCGCCAGGATTCGATTGCGACGGACCTTGATCCGGATTTTGCCCGCCCTGTTGCGGCAGCGGCGCCTGCTGACCCGTCATCATGTTGGGCGGCTGCTGCAGGGCGCCCGGCGACATGGGCGGTTCCGGCACGTTTTGCGCACCGTTTGCCGCTGGCTGGTTGGACACTGGCGCCGTCAGCACCTCGGACATGGGAGCAGCAGCCTTGCTGTCCGCGGCCAGGTCGATGCGTTTCGGCATGCCGTTGTCCGATAGCATCACATAGCGCGGATAGACTTCGCTGAGGGTGATGCCAGGCGCAAGTTCGCGGCCGATTTTCAATGCCTTCGGTACACCGCCGTCGGCCACGATGATGGCCACGCCCTGGCTGCCCGATGCAATCACGCCGGTCAGCACGTAGTTGCTTGCGACCGTCGTGGCAAGTTGGCCGCCAAACAACGTAGCAGCGGCGTCGATGGAGGGCGGCGGCGCCACGGCGACCGCGACGTTGGCGATCGGGCGCTGCGGCGGCGGGTTCAGCGCCATCAGCCAGTAGGCTATCGACGCAGACAGGATGATCAGCGCCAGCACAGTGGCCAGCAGGGGCATTCGTTTCATGGCATTCCTCATTGCGCGCGCATCAGCGCACCAACTGATTGATTTCGATAATAGGCATCAGGACGGCCAGCACGATCAGCAGCACCACCAGGCCCATGGCCAGGATCAGCACTGGTTCGAGCAGGCCGGCAATGGTGAGCGTGCGCCGCTCCAGGTCTTGCTGCTGCGAATCGGCGGCCCGTTCCAGCATGGCCGGCAATTCGCCGGTAATTTCGCCGGCGCGGATCATGTGCACCAGCATTGGCGGAAAGTGTTTTTGCACCGACAAGGCACGCGCCAGCGACACGCCTTCGCGCACGCTGGCCGAGGCTTCTTCGACCAGTTCGCGCATGGCCACGTTCGACAGCGTGTCGCGGCTGGTGTCGAGGGCGCGCAGGATCGGCACGCCGGAACCAGTAGTAATGGCCAGCGTGCTGGCAAAGCGCGCCGTGTTCAGGCTGCGCTCGAATTTGCCGTAGACAGGCGCGGTCAGCAGCCACGTGTGCCAGCGGCGTTTCAGGACCGGGTTGCGCAGCGCGCGGCGCCAGGCGAACCAGGCAGCCACCAGAATGGCCGCCACGTACAGGCCATAAGCGCGCGTAAAGTCGGATACGGCCAGCATCATGACAGTGAGCAGCGGCAGCTTTTGCTTGGTATTGGCAAATACCGAGACGATCTGCGGCACCACGTAGGTCAGCAAAAAGATGACGATGGCAAACGCCACCACGGTGACGATGGCCGGATACGTGAACGCCAGGCGCACTTTTTGTACGAGCGCATTCCGGCGCTCGATGTAGTCGGCCAGGCGCGTGAGCACGCGGGCCAGGTGGCCGATCTGCTCGCCCGACGCGACCAGCGCGCGGTAAATCTCGGCAAAATCGCGCGGGTGGCGCGACAGCGAATCGGAAAACGACGCGCCGCCCATCACTTCCGAGCGGATCGACGCCACCAGGTCGCGCACGTACGGCCGTTCGGCCTGCTCGAGCAAGGCGGAAAACGCCTGCTCGAGCGGTAAACCTGCTTCCAGCAAACTGGCCAGCTGGCGGGTGAACAGGGCCAGCTCGACTTGCGACAGGCGCTCGCCAAAGCCGCGCGAGCGGGTAGCGCCGGTGGCGTCGACCTGGTGCGCAATCGCGTCGACAGTGAGCGGCACCAGCCCTTGCAGGCGCAGGTCGGCCCGCGCGGCGCGCGCCGTATCGGCATTGACCACGCCCTTGCGGGTGGCGCCGACGGGATCGACGGCTTCATAACGAAATGCCGGCATGGTTTAAATTTTCATCCTTTAATCTTTTGTCACGCGCAGCAGCTCGGCCTGCGTCGTGATGCCGTCGCGCAGCCAGCGTTCGCCGTCTTCGCGCATGGTCTTCATGCCGCTCTTCTGCGCCGCTTCGCGCACTTCGGCTTCCGACACGCGGTTATGGATCAGCGCGCGGATCTCGTCGGTCGTTTCCAGCATCTCGTAGACGCCCACGCGGCCCTGATAGCCGGTCATGCCGCACTTGTCGCAGCCCACCGCATGCATGTGCACGCCGTCGCTGCGCTTGCAGTACGGGCACAGTTTGCGCACCAGCCGCTGCGCCATCACGCCCAGCAGCGACGACGACAGCAGGAAGGGCTCGATGCCCATGTCCAGCAAGCGCGTCACGGCCGCGGCCGCGTCGTTGGTGTGCAGCGTGGCCAGCACCAGGTGGCCCGTCAGGGATGCCTGCACGGCAATCTGCGCGGTTTCCAGGTCGCGGATCTCGCCGATCATGATCACGTCCGGGTCCTGGCGCAGGATGGCGCGCAGGGCCTTGGCAAAGCTCATGTCGATGCGCGCGTTCACCTGTGTCTGGCCGACGCCGGTCAGGTCGTACTCGATCGGGTCTTCCACCGTCAGGATGTTGGTGGTGGTGGCGTTGAGCCGGGACAGCGCGGCGTACAGCGTCGTGGTTTTACCGGAACCGGTCGGGCCCGTGACCAGCACGATGCCGTGGGGCTGGCTGATCAGGGCGTCAAATTGCGGCAGCAGTTCGGCGCTCATGCCCAGGTGCGACAGATCGAGCTTGCCGGCCTCCTTGTCGAGCAGACGCAGCACGGCGCGCTCGCCATGGCCGGTCGGCAAGGTCGACACGCGCACGTCGACCGGTTTGCCACCCACGCGCAGCGTAATGCGGCCATCCTGCGGCAAGCGTTTTTCGGCAATGTCGAGCTGCGACATGATCTTGATCCGCGAAATCAGGGACGCGTGAATGGCCTTGCGCGGACGAATCACGTCACGCAGCGTGCCGTCGATGCGAAAGCGCACGACCGACGTCTGCTCGAACGGCTCGATGTGGATATCGGACGCCCCTTCGCGCAGCGACTGCGTCAGCAAGGCGTTGATCATGCGGATCACTGGCGCGTCGTCGGACGATTCGAGCAAGTCCTCGATGGCGGGCACATCCTGCAGCAGCTTGGTGAGATCGAGGTTGGCATCGAATTCATCGGCCACCTGCGACGCATCTCCGCCGCCGCCCGAATAGGCGCTGGCAATGGCCGCATCGAGTTCGGTGCGGTCCATGCGGCGCAGGGCGATGCGCCCGAACCGGCGCGACACTTCGGCAATGGCGGCCGGGGCGGTGGCGCCCGAGACCCAGACTTCAACGGCCTGGGCGGCGTCGTCGTTCGACCGCGCCAGCACGTTGAAATCCCGTGCAAAGGCGTAAGGCAACAAGTTCATCATGGCGTTCTCATTACTGGCTGTTCTGCGTTGGCTGCACGGGACGGAATTCGCCTGGCGCAGGCAGGACCTGGCCGCGGATACCACTCTGGCCCGGGGCCACGCGGGTGCCGGGCTGGCCGGGTTGGCCTGGCGCAGCACGCGTCGTCGAAGGCGTTGGGGCCGGCACCGGGGCCATGGCGCCGCCAGCCGGCGGCTGGCCGTTGGTAAGTGGCGGCAAGACCGGCGCGCCCAGGTCGCGCAGCAGGATGTTGCCGGTTTCCGGCTGGGCGGCCTGGCCGGCGCCGCGCATGAAGTCGTAGCGGTCCATTGCGATGGTGGAGCTGGCTTCCTTGCTGCGCACCACGACGGGCCGCAGGAAAATCATCAGGTTGGTCTTGTTGCGGCTGCGCGTCTTGTACTTGAACAGGTTGCCCAGCACCGGGATATCGCCCAGGCCGCGCACTTTTTCTTCGGCATCGCCCTCGGTGTCCTCGATCAGGCCGCCGATGACGATGATCTGGCCGTCGTCGGCAATCACGTTGTTTTCGATCACGCGGATATTCGTCGTGATGCCGGCCGCGGCATTGGCCGTGGCAGCGTCGACGCTCGACGTCTCGTGGTAGATCGCCATCTTGATGGTGCCACCTTCGGAAATTTGCGGGCGCACTTTCAGCGTCAGGCCGACGTCGCGCCGGTCGATGGTCTGGAACGGGTTGGTCGACGTGCCGCTGGTGGTGGTGAACTGGCCGCTGATGATCGGCACGTTCTTGCCCACCTTGATGGTGGCCAGTTCATTGTCGAGCGTGATCATGTTTGGCGTCGACAGGATGTTGGCGTTGCCGTCGGTCTCCAACGCGTGGGCAATGGCGCCCAGGCCCAGCTGGCCTGCGGTCTGCTTGAAGATACCCAGCGAGAAACCGCTTGGCACGGCGCCCGACGTGGGGGTGCCGGAGGCAGCAGCCGTGGCCAGGTTGACGATGTTGTTCGCGCCGTTCGAGAACGATGTGATGCCGCCGACGCGGTACTTGCTGTCGCCGTCACCGGACAGGCCCAGCCACTGCACGCCGAATTCCGACGCCTTGTTCGACGAGACTTCGACAATCAGCGACTCGATGTACACCTGCGCGCGGCGCACGTCGAGCTGCTCGATGACGGCGCGCAGGTTGCGGTACACCGCTTCCGGTGCAGTGATGATCAGGGTGTTGGTGGACGCATCGGCCTGGATGAAACCGGAGCCCTGCGCGCCGCTGGTGCCGCCCTGGGTCTGGTTGGCAAAGGTGTTACCCGCGCCGCCCAGGTTGGTGGCGTTCTGGCCCTGCAAACCGCCGGTTGAATTGTTGCCTTGCGTGGCGCCGCCGGTCGTCTGCACCGAACCGCCCTGCGTGCCCTGCTGCGTTTGCGGAGCCGACGTGTCTTGCGACACCACCGCGCGCAGCGTTTGCGCCAGTTTGGTGGCGTCGGCATTTTTCAGGTAGACCACGTGCACATTGCCCGCTTCCGACGTCGGCTGGTCGAGCTTGGCAACAAGCGACTTGGCCAGGTTGGCGCGCGCGGCCGATGGCGCCCGCACCACCACCGAGTTGGTGCGTGGATCCGGCAGCACGGACACGCGGCCCGAATCGCCGCCCGTGGCCGGCTCCATCAGGCGCGTGACCAGCGTGGCGACATCGCTGGCGATGGCGTAGCGGATGGGAATCACGTCCAGGTCGGCCGACACCGGTGCATCGAGGGCGGCAATGATTTTTGACAGGCGCTGCAGGTTGTCGGCGTAATCGGTAATCACCAGGCTGTTGTTGCCCGGATTGGCCATGATCGAGTTGTTTGGCGAAATCAATGGGCGCAGCACGGCCGTCAGGTTGGCTGCCGACTCGTAGGCCAGGTGGAAAATCTGCGTGGCGACCTGGTCGCCCTGCACGTTTTTGCCCCGCCCGCCCACATTGGTCGGCGACGATTGCAGCTTCGCTTCCGCTTCAGGCACCACCTTGGCATAGCCGTCGCCGGTGACCACGGCAAAGCCCTGCAGGCGCAGCGCCGAGGTCAACAGGGCAAACGCCTGCGTCTTGGTCAGGGTTTTTTCCGACACCAGGGTCAGCGTGCCTTTCACGCGCGGGTCGATGATGAACGTCATGCCCGTGTAGTGGCCCACCGCCTTGATCACCGATTCGATGTCGGCGCCGACGAAGTTGAGTGCGGCGCCATTGCTCTGGGTAACCCCCGGATTGCCGTTCTGTGCAATGGCCACGGAAGCGCAGCACAGCAACGCGCCAGCGGCGAGCCGGCGCAGGGCCGGAATATGGGAGCGGGTACGGGTGTTACGGGAAGATTTTTTCATCATTTGAACTCTAACGCGATTATGTTTTTGCCGTTCACCATCCGGCGCTGGCCCAACAGGTTGAGCAGATTGCCCAGCGACTCTTCGTAACCATCCGCGGCAGAAGCCTGCCCGGAAAATGTCAAACGGCCACGGTCGAGCGCACCAGCGCCCGACAACAGCAATGCACCTTGCAAGGTGCGTAAATTCAGTTGCGCATTCTGGCCGCGCCAGTCCAGCGCCATCTCGTACGAGCCGAGCGGACTGACCGGGCTCATGCGCGACCCCATGTCGGCCATCGTCAGCACGGTGCGCCCGGTCAGCGTCACAGCCTGGCCCGCGCGCGCCAGGTCCAGCAGATTCCACGACAGGCGCATCCTGCCCGACGGCGCCAGGGTATTCAACGGCGCGCCCAGGCCTGCCAGGCTCTCGGCCGGCAACATCAGTTCGCCCGCACTCACTTGCCATTGCGACCAGCTGCCCGTCACCGTCACCGCTTGCGTCAGCGCTTCAGGATTGGCCAGCGTGACATGCACGCGCCCGAATAAAATCAGCGGCGACACGCTCCAGGTAAACCTGCCGGGAAACAGCGGCGTGACTGCGCCGCCAGGACCGGGCGCCCCACCCAGAAAGGCTGAGCCGCGCCAAAGCGTACCCTGCGCATCCCCGAGAGTCAAACGCGCATCGGTATGGCGTTCGATGACCGGCGCCAGCCACGCGGCCGGGTAAAAAGCACAGACCGTCAGGGCTGCCGCCAGTGCGGTCACACTGAACCAGAACAGCATTTTTTTCACTGGCCTGCCCCATTGTTTTGCCGCATGGTGAGCGTGGCATTGACCTGGCCTAACGGTGTCTGTGCGCTGATTTGCGCTTCCTCCACACCGAGCTGGCTGACCCGGCGTTGTTCGTCGAGCCAGGCCATCAGGTTGGAAAACGCCACATTCTCCAGTTGAAACTTGGCGTAGTTGCCGGTGACGCTCAGATTTTGCGGCGGCAAGCCGCGCCCCGTCAGGCTGGCCGTGACCGCTTCGCGCGACAGCGGCGCCACTTGTGCCGGCGCCTGGCCGGCCAGCGCGCGCGCCTCATCGGCCATGGTGCGCAATTGCGCCGCCTGCTGGCGCAGTTCCGGGAGCGAACGTTTGAGCTGTGCGCGCCCGTCGATGGCAGGCGCCAGCAAGGCCAGGTAAAAGAACGTGACGCCGAGGATGGCCGCACCCACGGTCAGGAATTTCCGTTCCTGCGGCGTGCGCGCCAGCCACATGACGGCAAAACGGTCGCGCGCAGGCGCAAACACGGGCACCAGCCGGTTGGTCAGCGCCTTCATTTGGCGCCTCCGGCACTGCGAATCTGCAGCAGGCCAGGCCCCGCATCGGTCATGGCCAGCTTGCGTGTGGCCAGCGCAGCCTTGAGCTGGTTGACCTGGGCCGGATCGACGGCGCCCGGTTTGAGTTTCACGTTCAATACTTTCTCGCGGTAGTCGAGCGATGCAATGGCGGGCGGCTGCGGCAAGCCGCGCGCGGCTTCGCCAAAGGCTGCCGCCATGAAGTTAAATTCGTCTGCCGCCGGCTGGCCGGAACCGGCTTTGGCGCGCGCAATGTTTTGCGTCATCTGGGCCACCGGATCGACCACCGGATCGCGCGGATAGACCGAGCGGAACGTTTGCGTCAGTTGCTGGCGCGTGGCGTTCGCTTCAGCGCGCAGGCGCAGCCATTCGACGTTCAGGCCGACCATATTGACCACCAGCGCCAGCAGTGCCAGGCGCAGCGGCCAGCGCCAGCGCGACCAGTCGCGCGTCGGCCCGCCCACAGTACCCAGGCCGGCGACCAGGTCGAGCGGCGCACTGATGGTGCCGCCGATCCAGTGGCGCCAGTCATCGCCTTCGAGCTGGATGCCTGGCCCGGCTTCGACCGCCAGCGCCTGGTACTCGGCCAGTTGCGCCGGCGGCACATACAGCACCAGCGGCGCGTCGCCGGCCAGTGCACGGGCCGTTTGCAGCGCCACTTCGGGCGACGCTTCCAGCGCCAGTCCCAGGCCCTGCCACGCGCCGGTGCGCACCGTCAATTCTCCCAGCCCGATGGCGGCGCTGACGCTGCCAGGCGCCAGCGGCAGGCACAGCTGCGACGGCAAAGCGGTCACGGTGCGCGCGCCCAGCGCCAGCAGGTGGCGCACCAGCGCGGCCAGCCAGTCGCGCTGGACCACGGCAACCGTGCGCATGCCGGCGGCGGACACGGGCGCAGCCACCAGCACGTTGTCGAGCGGGTCGCCCAGCACCTGTTCTTCCACCAGCGCCGGCAATGCAGCGCGCAGGCGCGCAGCCGACAGCGGCGGGGTTTTCACATCCAGCAGCGTGACGTCGGCGCCAGCCATCAGCAGCACGACGCGCTTGCTGGCCAGGACCAGCTCGCCCAGGTTCGCCAGCGGGCCGTCGCCTTGCTGCGCGACGGACCCGTTGTCGGCCACCAGCGCAAAACTGCACGGCGCCGATTCACCGTCGGCGCGGGCAGGATGGCGGATATAAAGTGTACTCAAACCGTCTCGCTTTCTTAATTTTGGTGGACCCAGATGACGCTTGTTTCGTTTCCCGGACCGAGCTTGCGGTTGATCAGCGTCTCGGTATTTAATGACGCGCGGTCCAGTTTCAGCCAGCTTTGCACCAGGAAATATTCACTTTTGATGTCCAGCTCGGCGCCAGCCGCCCTCTGCTGTCCCACAGCAAGGTCGAACTTTCCCTTGTCGTTCCATGGCGCCCGGTCGCGCTGCGTGACCAGCGCTTGCGCTTCGGCCAGCGAAAAATTCGGGATCATGGCCGCAATCACCTCGGCCGATGCGGTATTCACATTGACATTCGTGCGGTCAGGCAGCACCACCACATACTTGCGCAGCGCTTCGATCGTCTCGGCCGTGAAGCCTGAGATATCGAGCAAATCTTCCAGCTCGATGGTCTTCATCTGCTTGACCGGCACTACCGCAACCGCCCCCCCGTTTGTGGGCGGCGCCACAATCGAAGGCTGGCCGGCAGCGACAAATTGCGCCGCGGTTGTCGCCAGGCCCGGATCAAGGCGCAACTGCGTCAACAGCTTTTTGAATGCATCAACGGACAGCGTGACCGGCTTGCCATTTGCCGCGAGGTTGGTCAAATTAAAACGTGAATTGGCATCGATGATGCGGCCCGACAGGCTCGCGTCGAACACTTCGCCCTGCACGCGCTCACGGTCGATGTACTGGTCAATGCGAGTGTTGGCGACAGGCACCGCCCATACGTGCTGCAGCGAGGTGTACTGTGAATTGTCGCGCCCGTCCTGCTGCAGGATCAGTTTGGTCCAGTCCAGCGTGCCGCGCAAAATCCACTGGATCTGCAGGTGCAGGCGCTGGTTTTCCATCGAGCGCACCTGCACCTGCTGCTGCCAGAACAGGCTGGCCACAATGGTCACGGCCAGCGTGGTCAGCAGCAATGCCGTGATGACGGCAACACCCCGCTGGCGTTTGCGCGCGTGCATCAGATGCCACCCAGCAGGAACGATTTGCTCATTGGCGCTTCAACGTTCTGCACCTGCATCGCCACCTGCAAACCAAGCGGCACCAGGGCGGCAATCGTCACGCCGCCTGCTGCCGGCGCTGTCACCACCGACTGGCGCCAGGTGCCGTTTTGCCATATCAGCATCTGCATCGCCGCAATTCCCGACTGCAGCGCCACTGGCGGCGTGGTATCGGTATCGCTGATGGCGGCTTTCCACAGCAGGTCGAGCTGGGACAGGTCGCGGGTGGCGTTCGACTCGCGCCGCAGCAGCACGCCATTGACCAGGCGGTAAGCCACGACCTGCACGCGCGACGCGGTGTTTTCCAGGAACACGGTGCGCACCAGCGTCAGGCGGCCCTCTTCCGCCACCAGCGTTGGCCGGCTGCCTACCAGGTCGGCGGCGGCCAGGTGTTCGCAGTCGCTTTGCATCTGGGCAAATGCCAGCTGCATGCCACGCGTCACTTCCATCTGGTCGGTCAGGCCGGAACGCGCGCGCACGATGCCGTCCAGTCCGCGCCAGCCCAGAACGGCCACCATGCCGAGGATGCTGATGGCCACCAGCAGCTCGACCAGCGTGAAGCCACGGAAGCGGCGGGTCATTGACGGGGCACCACTTGGATCAGCCGCACGATCCTGCGGCCCGGATTTTCCACGTCGAACACGGACACGTTCACTTCGCGCAGGCGTGGGTTGGGCGTGATGCGCACTTCTTCTTCGCACATCAGGTGCAGGTCCGCCTGCGGGCAGGCGAAGCTGCGCTTGCCAATTTCGGGAAACAGTTTTTCGATCCGGATTTGCACCAGGCGGTTTTCTGCCGACCAGGTCGCCATCATCGACGCGCGCAGGCCGGAGCCGTTGGCGGCCAGGCTGCCCACTGCCCGCAAGGCCGCGCCCAGCGCGGTGCCGACGATGACCAGCGCCACCAGCACTTCGAGCAGCGTAAAACCGGATGGGCGTGGAGGCTTCATGTTCATTCAACCGTGAAATGGCCGACGCCATCGGCCCGCACGCTGACAGACACGTCGCCCGCGACGAGCGTCATGACGAACGGCTTGTCGACCGGCTCGCGCCCGAACGTGATGCGCATCGGGTTGCCGGTGCCGGCGCCGGGCGGGTCGAGCAGCACCGCCACCGGGGCATTCTTGAACGGGCGCTGGCGCAGCAGATCGTCGCCGACGATCTGGTCCCAGCTGTTCTGGTCGTTGCGCACGATGAAGCGGTAACTGTCGCTGCCCGCTTCGAACGCCACCAGGCGGTTGCGCACGATGGCTTCGTCGCGCGCCAGCTGCAGCAGCAGCGCCAGGCGCTTGGCTTCATTTTCCAGGTTCTGGCGCGGGCTCGGCAAGGCATTGAGCGACACCATCCCCAGCGTGATGCCGATGATGACCATCACGACCATCAGCTCCACCAGCGTGAAGCCGCCAGTCCGGCGCGGTGGGGTCATCGGGGGCCTAGTTTTCCCAGGAACCGATATCGGTATCATCGGCGGTACCGCCCGGCTGGCCGTCGGCGCCGTACGAGAAGATCTCGACTTCGCCGCCGTGCACGCCTGGCGACAGGTACTGGTAAGGGTTGCCCCACGGGTCTTTCGGCAAGCGCTCGAGGTAGCCGCCGGCCTTCCAGCCGTTGGCGGCCGGGCCGGTGGTGGGCTTGGTGATCAGCGCTTGCAGGCCCTGCTCGTTGTTGGGGTAGCGGGCGTTGTCGAGCTTGTAAAGCTTGAGCGCCTGCATCATCGTGGCGATATCGGTTTTGGCGGCCGACACGCGGGCTTCGCCGGTGCGGCCCAGCAGCTTGGGCACGACCAGCGCGCCCAGGATGCCGATGATCACCACCACCACCATGATTTCAACGAGGGTGAAACCGCGTGCGCGACGCGGTGAGGAACGGTGCGAAACTGTGGTCATGGTCAAGGAATTCTTGGTTATGAAAAAATTGGAACAACGAGCTAGTATAAGGCGAAACGCAGCCTGTCAGCCCCGCAAATGCGCCCTTTCGGCGGCCCATTGTACTGGCAGCGCCAGCGCTGCGCCATCCTTGGCGAAGTGCCTAGATACCTTGGCCAGATACCTTGCCTAGACGCCCTGGCCAGACGCCGGCTCGACAGCTTGACAGACAATTACGTCACCAGCATGACCACACACGGCGCAGTGTGGATCGCGCGCGACGCCAATCGTGGTCCACTCGCTGGCGCGGCCGTCGAACAGCAGCAGTTTGCCGGCCAGCGGCTGCCCGGCGCCTGAAATGAGTTTCAGGGCTTCGGCTGCCTGCAGCGCGCCGATGATGCCGACCACCGGCGCAAACACGCCCATGGTAGCGCAGGCAACGTCTTCGAAGGCAGTATCCTCCGGGAACAGGCAGGCATAGCAGGCAGACGCCGGGGAACGCGCATCGAACACTGAAATTTGACCGTCGAACCGGATGGCCGCGCCCGCCACCAGCGGCACCTGCGCCGCCACGCAGGCACGGTTGACGGCGTGGCGGGTGGCAAAATTGTCGCTGCAATCCAGTACGACCGACGCGCTTGCCACAAGTTCCCTTAATCGCGCCCCGCTGGCGCGTTCGCGCAGGGCGGTCACATCAATCAACGGATTGATGGCCAGCAGTGCGGCGCGGCCGGAGTCGACTTTTGGCTGGCCGATGCGCGCGCTGGTGTGCATCACCTGGCGCTGCAGGTTGGTGAGATCGACGTCATCGTCGTCGACCAGCGTGATGTGGCCCACGCCGGCAGCGGCCAGGTACAGGGCGGCCGGAGAGCCGAGGCCGCCGGCGCCAATAATCAACACGTGCGCATCGAGGATGCGCTGCTGGCCTTCGATGCCAATGTCGTCGAGCAGGATATGGCGCGAGTAGCGGAGCAGTTGGTCGTCGTTCATGGCGCCATTGTAGCGCCGCATGGATGCAAACCGGCCGTCTTAACCTGCTTTAACCGGCTTCGGCGTGGCCGGTGAGGTTGATCCTGGGAGCGGGCAGCGCATGCACGCCCTGCCACAAACCGGCCCAGCCCGGCGGCCAGCCGATATCCGGCCCACTGTACGCGGGCAAGTTGGCACGCACGGCAATCACCGGCACCGGCGGCGCATCGATCAGCCCACCCACCCCGCCGTGGCTGGTGACGGCGCGTTCCATGTCGAGGCTGTACATATAGCCGGGTAACAAGTGCTCGCACACGTTGGCGAACCAGGCCGTGTGGTCTTCGTCGCGGCCCAGCGCCTGCGCCAGGCCCTGCGGATCGAAACGGGCCAGCGCATCGATCAGCTCGCCCGTGGTAGCGCCGGGCGAGTCGCCCCAGCCCATCACGGGATTGTTGTTGTACTCGGCGCCGGAGCCGTACCAGCCTTCGCGCCACGGCCGGGCCATCCAGTCGCGCTGGCCCGTGAACAGGTGCCAGCGCCAGTGCAGGCCGGACGGTTTGGGCCACGCATACAGGTACAGTTTTTCGTAGCCGGCCTCGTGCAATGCGCGCACGACGGCCATCAGGCGCGCATGCGGCATGCGGTCGGGCGGCGCGCGCCGGAACAGGATTGCTTCGCCGTCGGCATGCTGGACCGCGTCGGTCGACAGGTTCAAATCGAGCGTGCGCGCTTCGCTGCCGAAGCGCGCCGAGATCCAGCCGGTGAGCAGGTTGACGTGCGTGATCACGCCATAGCCGCGATGGCGATGGAAGATCACGGTTCCTGGAGCGAGCGCTTTCATGGGCAATGGTGTGTCGGTAAAAGAGTAAGTGTACTCATCCAATCCTGCTGATTCTAGCCCAGACACAGTTCGATACAGATCGATTGCCGGTATCATGGCCGGGCTTATTTCACTACCTTGACAGAACATCATGACATTACGTTTGATCGCCACCGGCGGTACCTTCGACAAGCATTACAACGAACTCAACGGTACGCTGGGTTTCACCGACAGCCACCTGCCCGACGTCATCAAGCGCTCGCGCATGACCATTCCCGTCGCCCTCGACGTGCTGCCCCTGCTCGACTCGCTCGACATGCAGGACGCCGACCGCCAACGTATCCTGGCGGCCTGCCAGGCGGCGCCGGAACGTGCGATTGTCATCGTGCACGGCACCGACACGATGCCGGAGACGGCTGCCGTACTGGGCGCTGCCGCGCTCGACAAAACCATCGTGCTGACCGGCGCAATGATTCCGTATGCCATCGCCAATTCGGACGGCCTGTTCAACCTGGGCCTGGCGTGCGGCGTGGCGCAGACGCTGCCGGCCGGCGTGTACGTGGCCATGAACGGCCAGGTGTTCACCTGGAATAACGTGACCAAAAACCGCGCAGCCGGCGTTTTCGAGCCGCGCTGAGCTGCGTTTTCACCGGCCGCTACGGCGGCCGGGCGACCGCAAAATAATTTGAACAATCCGCTAGACGACCGGTCTAATACGATATATATTGAACACATGGACGCAAACAAACCGCGCCATTTCCCCCACCCGCTACCTGGAGAAACAACATGAAAAAAGTCTTGATGGTTCTGACCTCGCACGATCAACTTGGCAACACCGGCCGCAAGACCGGCTTCTGGCTCGAAGAGCTGGCCGCGCCCTACTACACCTTCAAGGATGCCGGCGTCGAGGTAGTGCTGGCGTCGCCGCTGGGTGGCCAGCCGCCGCTCGACCCGAAAAGCAATGAGCCGTCGTTCCAGACCGACCTGACGCGCCGCTTCGAAGCCGATGCGGCCGCCAATGCCCAGCTGGCGGCGACCCTGCGCCTGGACAGCGTCGACCAGGCTGACTACGACACCGTGTTCTACCCTGGCGGCCACGGCCCGCTATGGGACCTGGCCGAAGACAGGCAGTCGATCGCGCTGATCGAAGCCTTCCTGGCCGCGCACAAACCGGTGGCCCTCGTCTGCCATGCCCCGGGCGTGCTGCGCCATGTGCGCACCCCGGCGGGCCGGCCGCTGGTCGAAGGCAGGCAGGTGACCGGCTTTACCAACACGGAAGAAGAAGGCGTGGGCCTGACGCACATCGTGCCCTTCCTGGTCGAAGATGAACTCAAAGCCAAAGGCGGCGTGTATTCCAAAGGCCCGGACTGGGGTTCGTATGTCGTCACCGACGGCCTCTTGATCACCGGACAAAATCCCGCGTCGTCGGCGGAAGCGGCGGCCACGTTGCTGCAGCACCTGGCCGGGCCGGGGCAAGCTTGATTGCGCACCTTGTATTGATCACCCTTTATTTTCTGGAGCCGCACATGAACAAACTCAATCGCATGGCCGCCGCGGTGGCCCTGTCCTGCACCGCCCTGATGGGATCGTCCGCCAGCGCCGCACCTGTCAAAAACGTGGTCCTGGTCCACGGCTTCTTTGCCGACGGCTCGGGCTGGCGCGGCGTGGCGGACATCCTGACCCGGGACGGCTACCACGTCAGCGTCGTCCAGCAGCCGGAAACGTCGCTGGCCGACGACGTGCAAGCGGCTACGCAAGCCGTCGACGCCCTGGAGGGCCGCAGTATCCTGGTCGGCCACAGCTACGGCGGCATGGTCATCACGCAAGCCGGCAACCATCCCAAGGTGGCGGGCCTGGTGTACGTCGCGGCCTTCCAGCCCGACGCCGGCGAAAGCCTGAAGGACCTGGCGGATAAAACGCCGCCGGCCAGCAAGGGTATCAAGGGAACGGCCGACGGCCACTTGTATTTCGACCAGGCGCTGTTCCATGCGGACTTTGCAGCCGACCTGCCGGCAGCGGACGCTGCGTTCATGGCGCGGTCCCAGGTCTTGCCTGCAGTCCAGGCAGCCGGCGCCCCTGTTTCCCGCGCGGCGTGGAAGACCAAACCGAGCTGGGCCATCGTGTCGCGCGCCGACCGCACCGTCAATCCCGACTTGCAACGGAGCATGGCCAAACGCGCCGGCAGCCAGATCGTCGAGATCGACGGCAGCCATGTGGCATTCATCGCCCAGCCCGAGCGCGTGGCCAGGGTGATCGAACAGGCTGCGGCGGCCGCGGGCAACCGTTGAAGCGCACCACAGCCAAAAAAATTTGGCCGGGTGTAGCCGACTGGTCTAATTTACTGTAAAGTGGATCCCATGACCAAAGCCCACACCACTGAATCGTCCGACGTCCGGGACAATATCCTTGCAGTGGGACAGCGCATCATGTCCGGCAAGGGTTTCTCGGCGGTCGGACTGAATGAAATCCTCACCGAAGCAAAAGTACCGAAGGGGTCGTTTTATCACTACTTCGGTTCCAAGGATGCGTTTGGCGAAGCATTGCTGGAAAATTACTTTGAAGATTACCTGGCCGATATCGACCTGACACTGGGCCAGGCCGGCCTGCCCATGGCCGCCCGCCTGCTGCAGTATTTCGACGCCTGGCGCGCCAACCAGTCTTTCCTCGATTGCCAGGGCAAATGCCTGGCCGTGAAACTGGCAGCCGAAGTGGCCGACCTGTCCGAAGCCATGCGCGCCGTGCTGAAACGCGGTACGGCAGGCATCATCGGCAAGCTGGCCGCAGGCATCGAAGCGGGCGTCGCCGACGGGTCGCTGGCCATCGACGACGAATCGAAACGGGTCGCCGAAAGCTTGTACCAGCTCTGGCTGGGCGCCAGCGTGATGGTCAAGATCGTCCGCAGCGCCGAGCCGTTCGATGCCGCGATGGGCGTGACCCGCCAGATGCTGCACCTGGGCCAGCACCCGACCCACTAACGCCCTGCATCCGGCGCGAACGCCGGACTGTGCGATTACGCTGTCGCTTCGCCGCCCAGCGCCTCGACGATGTCGGCCATCATCTTCGACAATTCTCCCGTCATCAGCATCATGTCGCCGTCAAAACGTTCTTCGTCGTTGCGCGTCGTGGACTCGTTTTCGCTGATCACGTCGAGCGGCTTGATGCCCTTGATGGCGAGCGACTCGGTCAGCACGAACGAGATCTTGCTGTCCCACGTCATGGCCAGGCGTGTGCATTGCTTGCCGGCCTTGATGTGGCGGCGGATGTCGTCCGGTTCGAGCGCATGTTTCACGTAACGCACGGCAGCCTTGCTCTCGCCGGTGGCGCGCAGTTCCGTGTCCTGGTCGACTGTGAAACCAGCCGGCGCTTCGTCCATTTCCAGCCACGCCGTCATGACTGCCACAGGCGACTTTTGCACGCGCAGGCTTTCCAGCGGCATGCGGTCGACGGCTTTGAGCAACAGCTTGATGACTTCGTCGGCCTTGCCCGGGCTCGCAGCATCGACAACGAGCCAGCCATTGACCGGATCGATCCAGGTCCAGACGTTGCTGCGGATGGAAAACGCGCGGGGCAGCAATTCGTCGGCAACGCGTTCCTTGAGTTCTTTCATGGCCTTTTTGCCGGGCGCAAAACCTTGCGCTTCTTCCAGCTCGGCTGCCTTGGCTTTGGCGACCTGGTTGATGACCGACGCTGGCAACAGTTTCTTTTCGGTGCCCAGCAGGATCAGCATTTGTTTATTTACGACGTGCACCAGGCCGCCGTTTGGGCGGGGCGTATCCCAGCCCTGGCGCAGCAATTCATTGCTCGTGGCCGGCACAAAACTTTGCGGCGCGAGCGCTTTTTCCAGCTGCTCAGGGGTGTAGTCCCACGGTGCCGGGAGACGATAAATCTGGAGATTCTTGAACCACATAATTGTTTTCCGCTTGTTTCAGTTTTGCACAGGAACGACATTCTACACGCTGGCACAGCAGTGAATTAGTCGCTGGATTCGTCGAACAGTTTCAGCTGTTCGAGGCGTTCGCTGTCCCCCAGGCGCACGCCCAGGCCCAGCAGGCGCACTGGCCCGTTGCCCCGCAAAAAGCCGGTTTCCATCAGGCGAATGTACTGCCGCATGGCCGGGCCGCTGCCGACGCACTCGACCGTAGTCTGGTGAAAGTCGGCAAATTTGATTTTGACGAACTGCTTGATGATCAGCTTGCCTGCCTTGGCGCGCTCGATCCGCGCGAGCAGGCTGGCATGCAGCTCCGGCAGCAAGGCAATGCACGCGGCCAGGTCGGGCACGTCGGGCGTATAGGTTTCTTCGACGCTGACCGATTTGCGCTCGTGGACGTTGCTCACTTCGCGGTTGTCGACGCCGCGGCACAGGTCGTGCAGCCGCTCGCCGAACTTGCCGAAATGGTGGCTCAGCTCGGCCATGGTCCAGCTGCGCAGGTCGTTGCAGGTCTGCACGCCCAGGCCATTCAGCTTGGCAGTGGTGACCTTGCCCACGCCGTGCAGTTTCTTCACGGGCAGCGCCGCGACAAACGCGTCCACCTCTTCCGGACGTACCAGGAACAGGCCGTCGGGCTTGTGCCAGTCGCTGGCAATCTTGGCCACGAATTTATTTGGCGCCACGCCAGCCGACGCCGTGATGCCGACCGTGTCGACAATGCGCTGGCGGATTTCCTGGGCAATCAAGGTCGCGCTGCCCTTGCAGTGGGGCGAGTCGGTGACGTCCAGGTACGCTTCATCGAGCGACAGCGGCTCGACCAGTTCCGTGTAGCTGCGGTAGATGTCCATGATCTGGCGCGAAGCCAGCCGGTATTTTTCCATCGCCGGAGGAATCACGATCAGCTCGGGACACAGTTTCATTGCCTGCCCGGTCGCCATGGCCGAGTGGATGCCGTAGGCGCGCGCTTCGTAATTGCAGGTGGCCACCACGCCGCGCTGGTTGGCGCGCCCGCCCACTGCCAGGGGTTTGCCTACCAGCGAGGGATCGTCGCGCATCTCGACCGAGGCGTAAAAACAGTCGCAGTCGCAGTGGATAATTTTACGGGAGGGGGCAGTCACGTCGCGCAGCCGATGGGGCAAACTACTGTAAGTTTATACAGTATCGCGCGAATGCGCTAGCAAAGCAAGAGGCCGCTTCCGGCAGTCTCTTTCCTGCCAGCAGCGAAAGCCTTTTCCAGATGTCAATACACTTGTGTTGCCCGGCAAGTGCCGCGCTGCAAAAAAAACCGCGCCATCAGCGCGGTTTTCAGGGTGACGCAAGTGGCGCCAGTGGTTCAAACGCTTAGAAGTTACCCTTGAACTGCACGCCGACGGTGCGCGGCTCGTTGGTAAAGCCGGTCAGGTTATTGAAGTCGATGGCGCCGGTGATGCGGCGCTGGTCGGCGATGTTGCGCCCGAAGATGGCTGCTTCATACTTGCCATTGGCCCAGGTGTAACCCACGCGCAGGCCGCCTTCGGTCAGCGGCTTGCCGGTGAACTCGGTCGACTCGTACAGGAAGAAGTTCACCTTGCTGCGGTACGACCAGTCGGTGAAGACAAACAGCTCGCCGTCAGCAACCGGGAAGCCGTAACGCGCGGTGACGTTGGCGGTCCACTTCGGCGCTTGTGGCAGGGCATTGCCGTTGATGACGATGCGCCCGGCGCTGTTGAACTCATTGGTGACGGTGCACGCTGCGCACTTGTTCACCGACAGGGTCGGGTCTTCGATGCGGGTGAAGTTATAGGACGCGCCAGCAGTGACGCGGAAACCCGTGAAGACATTACCTTCAAAATCGATTTCGGCGCCGCGGCCCTTGGTCTTGGCCGCATTGATCAGGCGGTTGACGTTCGAGTTACCACCGACCACGGTCAGCTGCTGGTTCTTGATCTCGTAGTCGTAGACAGAGAACGCAACGCGGGCGCGGCGCTCGAACAGGTCGGCCTTCACGCCAGCTTCGTAGGAGGTGATGGTTTCAGCATCGGCTACCGTGATTGGCACGTCGGCGGAGGCGGCAGCGATACTTGGGGCACGGAAGCCGGTGGCGACGCGGGCGTAGACGTTGACGTCGTTGTTGAGCTTGTAGGTGCCGGAGAGGTCGCCATTGACCTTGCTCTTGCTCTCGCTGACACCGTTCGGGCCGATCTGCACCACGTTCACGGCGTTCTCGGTATTGAACTCTTTCTTGTCCTTCGTATAGCGCAGGCCGCCGCGTACGGTGAACGCGTCGTTGACGGCGTAGCTGAGCGAACCGAACGCTGCGTACGCGCTGTTGATCTGGCGGCTCGACAGGGCCGACGTCTGCGCGTAAGTCGTGCTGTTGAAGTTGTTCGAGTAGCCGTTGGCGTCTTCATGGAAGTAGTACACGCCAGCCTGCCAGTTCAGCGGGCCGGTGTATTTCGATTCGGCGCGGAACTCCTGGGTCCATTGGGTCAGGTCGCTCAGGCCGCCGGCCGTCTCGACCTGGAACGGAATGAAGCCCGGGCCGGCCAGCGTGCCGCCGTCGATGTCGCCGCGGCTGACGTAGCGCTGGACGGTTTCAAAACCGGTAATCGAGAACAGCTGGATGTTGTTGCCCATGTCCCAGCTCAAACGGGCGTTGGCGCCGTTGGTGTTGAGCGACTGGCTGTTGATCGCGTTGGTGGCGATGCGGTCGAAGTCGGTACCGGCAACGACGTCGCTGGTGCCCTTCTGGATCAGGTTGGCGCGGAACAGGCGGGCGCTGCCTTCGCTGACGCGCTGGTGAATGTTGAACAGGCCCGTGAAGCCGGTCTTCGGATCGAACAGGAACTGCACGCGCTCGGCGTGTTCGTTGTAGCCGTCCAGGTCGCCGCGTTTTTGCGTGAAGGCGGCATCGGCAAAGTTGCCAACGTAATCATCGCGGTGCTGGCGCAGCGTCGACACGCGCATGGCCCAGTATTCCGACAGCGGCACGTTGACGGCGCCGTCGACGTTGACCGTGTTATGCGTGGCCCACGAGGCGTTGTAATAGCCTTCGACTTTTTTCAGGTTCGGCTTTTCGGACTCGAACTTGACCACGCCAGCCGGCGTGTTGCGGCCGAACAGCGTACCCTGCGGGCCGCGCAGTACTTCGACGCTGGCCAGGTCAAAAATCGGGAAACCTTTCAGGATCGGGTTTTCCTGCACGACGTCGTCGTAGATCAGCGAGACCGGCTGCGAAGCGAAGATGTTGAAGTCGGTATTGCCATAACCGCGGATGTAAAAGCGCGGGAAGGTACGGCCGTTCGACGATTCGATGTTCAGGCTCGGGATCTTGGCTGCCAGGACACGGATGTCTTCACCGCCGGAAACAAGCACGTCGAGCTTTTCACCACGCACGGCTGTCACCGACACCGGCACGTCCTTGATGTTTTCACTGCGGCGCTGCGCGGTCACGACGACCTGCTGCAATTCGCCCGTTGGCGCTGCAGCCTGGGCGGCTTCCTGCGCCATGGCCGGACCGGCCGGCAAAACAGCGGATAGCGCCAGCATCGCGCCTTGTGCGAGAAGGACACGCTTGTGCATCTTGGACATCTTGGTCATGAAAATTCCTGGAGATTGATTGAACTACGTCGATTGCGCCCGTGTCTCCAGCTCGTTCTTGTCAGCGCGCTGCGCTGCGGTGGTATGGTCCACCTCGGTCAAGTGCATCGTGTTGATGTCGTGATCTTGCCGTCTTGTAAAGGCGATATTTTCTGTCATCGGATCGTCACATAGCAAGAAAATATGCCCGATTCAGGCGTAGTGGCGCGCAGGAACAACACTTGTATTTACCTTAAGCAACGTCGAGGGAAGTATTGGGGCGGACCAAGTCTCAGCCAGCGCCGCGATCGTTACCTCATCTATTTTTGATTATTTTTCGAAAAACCCTTGCGCACTCTCCAAGCGTTAGCTATGATTCGTGCCTCTTCAGACGTGGTGACAAACGTCGGATGAAGTCTCTGGATGGACATGCGGGCGCTTAGCTCAGTTGGTAGAGCGAGGCCCTTACAAGGCTTAGGTCGGGAGTTCGACCCTCTCAGCGCCCACCATAAACCAGAGAAAACATCTTGATCAGCATTACCGATCAAAAACGGAGTGGTAGTTCAGTTGGTTAGAATACCGGCCTGTCACGTCGGGGGTCGCGGGTTCGAGTCCCGTCCGCTCCGCCAGCAAAAGAAGAAGGGCCCGATTCGTCGGGCCCTTTTTCCATTTCTATCAAAGCATTGCCCCTGCGGGCAATGCGGTTTCGGACTCGAAGGGATTCGCTTGCAAGC
>Ga0265780_10000229_pt1 | contig 89663 bp, 79 predicted proteins | sample P1T30metagenome_FD_192432 | JGI IMG/M metagenome (GOLD analysis project Ga0265780, IMG submission 192432) | Plant litter microbial communities from East Loma Ridge, Irvine, California - P1 T30 | ecosystem: Environmental > Terrestrial > Plant litter > Unclassified | place: USA: California...
GTGCGGTAGGTATCGTCGTAAGCTGCGTGGCTGCTTGCTCGGATTAATCATTATTGTTATCGCTGCACCCCGAGTTTTCCGACGCGGGAAAGCGATGGAGAAGAAGTGGGCTTTTTGCAAGGGAGTTAGAATATAAAGTGGAGATGTTGATCCCTCTCTCGGAGGCTTGTTGCATCGCATACGGCGGCTGCTGTTTGGCTTGCTCAGGAGCTCAGCTTGCGTGCGCGGCGTGGAGACGAGATTTAGTTATGAACAGATTGCAGAGTCATTCGTTGGAGGAGGACGTAAGTTACCTAGTGGTAAATCGTGTGATTCAAGGGTCTGGCGCCGCCGCGTGCAAGGCATGAGCGTGGAACAGTTCGAAGTGGCTTCTTTGTTTTGCGGGAGATTTGCAGGTTTCGTCTCAGAACACGGCGCTTCAACGTGCGTGCGCTTTGCAGGCAGGCTGGGAATTGTGGATGATGAAGAGATGGAAAGGTTGGAAGACAGACAGACAACGGGGGTGGCGTGACAACGGGCAAACGGGCAATTGCAACGGTAATGATCAGGGACAGTGATGAGTCTCGACGGGCTGTTTACGACGACCACAAAACGACGAGGCAACGCGTAGGTCCCGCATTAGCCTCTTCTGGAGACTGCATGTCAGTTTTATGTTGTATCTGCCGGCGTCGTTGCTGTGAATCCGATCCTAGCACGATACATAGCACATCAGTCATTATCATCCAGTGCCTTTGTTACACGTGAGACCCTGATCGCTTTCTGGGCTGAACGACGTGGGAGGGATGGCGTGGGATGGCTAGGGGGATCTTGTAAAAAAGAGTTTTGCTGGCGTCCACTGTGATTGATTATATCGGGTGATCATTACTGCTTGCTTGATTCAAGGTTGTCTATCAGTCTGAGTATGCATAAGATAGACGATAGGTAGACCTCGGGTGCAGACTCAAGTCCGCATTATCAATGCACCGGAGGCCAGAGGATGCATGCATGAACGCGGATGCTTGTTGTTTGCATGTGCATGCGCATGTGCATGTAAAGTGCTGTAGGTAGGGGAGTCCACCGCACAAGATAATGATGCATGTATCATGTATGGCATACTCACCTCGCCTCTGCCTGTGGCTGCGATCCACCAGTCGTCTTTCCGGGTGGCGCGGAGATGGCATGCCGCCTTGTGTTTGTGGCATGGTTGGCACCTGGCACTATCAGCATTGGCATTGGCAATGGCAGCAGTGTGTGGTGGGATTAATGGACAGTAGTGGTGGGATGATCATTGGCAGACGTGGTGTGGCGTGGGCGTGGACTCTCTCGGTCTCGGATCTTTCGCCAACCAGCAGCTGCACGCAATAGCAATTAGCGCGTGCGGAGCGCTCGGATCCCCTGCAGCGGTTGCTGATCAGAAAAAGAGTGCTAGGATGAAAGGGCATGAGCGGCGGCGGTACGAGCTGCTGCTGCCAATACGCGCGCCCGTTCAATTTGCGGAGGATTGCGAGTCGAACGTGCTGAGCGTGTCTTTACGCTACCACTGCCATGTTCTTCTTCTCCTCAGCGTTTGACCAGACGCCACAGCAACGCAACAACTCAATGTCTCAGTCCGGCTCTCGCAATGCCGTGCAACGCTACGCAATCGCCGTGGGTACGTCCATCTGTAACCATCATGTGGGCGAAAAGGCACGCATTGATTGAGAGGATTAAACCCCGCCTGGGCCGTGCTCTGGCCGTGCTAATGCCCGTATCTAACGGCGAGGCACAGACGGAGCCAGCCTGGTGTTGTTCGCTGCTGTGCTACTTTGAGGCTGGAGCCAGTGGGCTGCTTGCTTGGAGCCATTACTGTAATGGTGATGACCTGCTTTGCCTGCTTGCTTGCCGCCTGTAGCGAGAGCGAAGCAGTCGAGCAGGTAGGTATATGCGCAGACAGTAGTACTGTGGTCAGGCGTCGTGCGCGAGATACAGGTGAATGGTACTCGGCGCCTTACCGAGCCAGCCAGCTTGGCTGTGTGGTGTGGTTCCTGTGGATGGCGTTGGCTGGACCACTGGAGTACAGGTACTTGACATGTGCCAAAGTCTCCGAGCGAGTAGTAGTATGGATGTAGTGTTGAAGGTTGTCCGGTCAGTACATGTAGTTGTCACGGGAGCATCGGCATTAGTAGTAATAGTGAGTATTACTGTACTGGAGCTTCCATGTCGACGTAAGGCAGGAACGCGTCTACTTCTGCTGCTAGTACAGGATAGTGTAATGCATTGCAGGATATCTGAACCCTCGGGCGAAGTGTATCTAGCTTAGTTCTGTGTTGTATCTACGTTGGCCCGGCACATGTTTCCCAGACATGGAAAATGGCACAAAAAGGGTAGGCACGTAGGGCGAGCAACGGGTGGCTGAGTAGTGGTATCTTAAATGTATAGGGCAACGAGATGGCACTGGGCATTGGACATTCGATAATAGGTGGCAGGGACGGCAATAATAGCAGGAATAGCATGTTGACGCTAAACGGCAGGCTAAGATGGGTTTAATCTGCGGTGCAGGGATGCCAACGATGGAGGCCTGTCGTCCGTGCCGTGGCCACAGCCTCTCGCAGCCTCTGGCTCCACCCGAACCAGCTTCACTGTGCTGGCCCTGCCGTTCCATCCATGCCATGCCAATAATCATCCACCTCCAGCGTCTCTCGGTGTTCCTCTCTGCCTCACCACCGTCAGGTTCACATCCATTCTAATCCACCACCACTACCACCACCACCACTCATATCTTCATCCTAGGCCCGCTATCTCGCCCGCCCGCCGCCCATCCACCCGCCCTGCACCCTTCACTCACTTGCTCCCACGCCCACCCTCACCTCACCTCACTTCACTTCATTTACACCTGGTGACCGCGCCTGCGTTGTCGCCGTCCGCTCCTTTCCGCTGCTAGTCGTTTTGCTTAGACGCTGCATCCACACACCCGTCTGCTGCCTGTGCTCCACGCTCTGCGAGTTTGAGCCTCCACGATACCCCGGTACGCATCCTCCCTCTGCTCCTGCGCTTCGGTCGCTTCCTGCTTGTGCTGATACAATCTCCCTGCCTCCTCCAGACAATACTCTTTCCAGTGCCCATTGCATGATTTGAAGCCTTCCTGTCCCGCGTTTCCAGCGATCCCGATTCCAATTGCGAGCATCCATACGTCTAGCCTTCATTCATCCTTGCACTACCGACACTCGAGCGTATAACATACTCGCGAACTCGACCGATTATACGAGCAAGCATCACATGAGCACCTGGAGCCTCGAGTAACCCACCCACCACCGATCCACCCGACCACTCTTCGACTTCTGTCGCCTGCTCCGGGCAACATCACCGCGACCATGGCCGAGGTCGCGCTGCCTGGACGGTCGCGTCACAGCCGACAAGCCAGCAGCATATCCAACATCATGTCTGGCAACGTTGCTGTCACCGAGCCGAAGTTTGAGATGGTCCCAAACCCGTCGTTCTCCTTCCCCATGCAGCCCAGAGGACCGAGTCCGTCGAACCTACAAACTGGTCCCGCATCTTCGCGGCGGCGTCCAATGTCAATGCACCTGGGGGTGCCTGGTGCGCAACCGGGAAGCACTGGCGGCACGCACAGGAGGACCACATCCGCTCTTCCGAGCTTTTCTTTCAACGCCGACAACACATCAGGCCTGCAAGAAACACCCTCAGAACCCACGGTGGACGCCGCTTCGCCCGCACTGACACCGCGCAGAGGACACAGAAGAGGTGGAAGTGAATTCGTTGGAGGCGATTCAAGGCTTGGCTTGACAAATGCCCTCAGCACTAGCCCTACCAGAGCAACTGCAGCTGAGCCAACAACACTGGAGCCGAGTAATGCACTGCCTGTGCCTGGACCTTCAGGAAAACGAGGACATGCACACCGCCGATCGGCAGCCTTGTCGAGCCACGATGTGATGTCAATTATGCTCCCGACGCAAGAGACTCCACCGAGGACGAGCACAAGCCTCCCAAACACGCCATTGGGCCATCCTGGAGAGTCAGCAGCAAGCACACCCGTGTTGGATCGCTCAGTGTCTTTTTCCAATGCAGAATTTGGTTCTCGGGAGTCATCGCCATCTAGGCCTGGATCGCGTCCTCGTGTCGGATTTTCTGAGAATGTTGAAATCATCCCGAGACCACTCTCCACCATTTCATCAGAAGGGTCTTTTTCCATGAGCAGGAACCATTCTGTCAACAACAGCATTACTTCTGTAATCAGCATGGGCTCGCCCCCACCGAGGATGTCGCGACGCTCTCTTAGCGCAAGCAACATGAATTCTATCATAGAACAGCCTCCTCGAAAGCGCTCATCCATTGAGACCAGCAGAAGAGTGGAGAGAGAGGGTGCATGGTTGAAGAGCCCCGGTAGCCCGGCACCCGACGCCGGAGTGTCACCCCACACTCTTTCATTCGCTGATGATGAGCGCAACAACCAGCCCAAGGTTGCTCACAGAACTAGACGCTCGCTCGGACGGGATCTCGGATTCGACAGGAGGAGAAGCGAGCCCTCGATATCTACGTGTGCAAACGAGGAAACGACGCTGTCCACGGTCTCGTTGCAAGACGACATTACTGACTCTCCCGCGGTTCCAGATCTGCTGGACAGCCACGTTGACCGCAGATCGTCAACCAGGAGACTCAAGGAATGGGCCGCCTCAAAGCTACATCGTCGCTCGAGAGACTTTAACAAATCTTACCCAGCGCCTCTATCCCTTGCTCGAACCGGCAGTGTCCGGCCAAAGAGTGACGGCTTCTTCGATGTTCCAGGCCAAGTGCCGATGCCGACTTCGAACGACGACTTCTCAGAGCCTGCAGCTGCGGAGACTGATCTGGATGCGGTTTTCGGGGGATCCGGTGATGCGGAGGACGAAAACGAAGCATGCGGTGCGCCTGAGCCGCGCGTGCAGTTCAACACGCCTACATTCACTCAACCCAGCACATTCCGCCCAGCAGATGACGATTCCGCACAAGTGATCGACCTGGATGATGCCATAAGCCTACAGACACCGCCATTGGGCTCGACTCACCGAAAGCAGCTACACAGCGCTGCGAGATCGAACAATGTGCCCAATGGCTACTTGCACAGGCGAACGGAGAGCGCGCCTGTCATGATGCCCTTCGACTTCTCACGTACTGGAACGCCGCAATCTTCTATGGCAGACGTGTTCGAGGAAGAAGAAGAGGACGATCAACTTAGCTCGAAGAACGAGCGGCCACACACTAGCCATGGACTGTCGCGTGACGAGTCCGCTGGCATTGGAATATCAATCGTTGACGCGGATACACCAGCGCTGAATTTTGGTGCTGAGGATGCAGCCCATACCGGGGGAAGCGATTGGGAACGAGAGCGCTTTTCCACCTCTTTGGGTTACACAAGCATGAGCTCTCACCTTAGCACACCACTGAACGAAAGGAGAGGCTCATCGATAATCGAGGAGACCATCATGGAGGAAGCCAGCCCTGTTGAAGCGCAAGCTGCAGGCATCCATATCGTCGCGGATCATGAAGAGCCAAGGGCACCGTCCCTCACCAAGTCGTCAGACTCGAGCGATACACCCACATTGCTTGCTTCTCAGCGCGAGGGCATGTTCTACCCGGCCATGGCACCACCGATGATGACACCCGAGACCTATCAGACCTCGACTTTCTCGTCGTCCTCCCCTGGCCGCCCACCTTCGTTCGACACTCCTCGTCTCGGCACTTCAGCGTCCTCGATCAACGACAACCGCACTGTCTCTTCTTGCACTACAGGCGAGCAGCCACAGGAAGTTCGTGTGTCCACTGATGACATCCCCTCCCTCACCAGCAGCCGTTCGACCATGTTCAGCACTGCCCACGCTAACAGCTCGCACCGCGACTTCAGCGGTGCCAGCGCTGGATACGTTGGTCAACGCAACTCCTCTGGCGCTTCGAGCACTCTCGACCCGACACTGATAGCCGAGCGTCGACGCAAACGATCCAGCATCCAGAGTCTGTCGCAGCTTATGGGTAATTCATTCGGACCAAAGGCCAAAGGTAGCGAGGAGTTCCGCCCGCAAACATCATCTGCGGCGACAGTTTCGACTTTCAAGGCGCCAAAGAAGGAACACAAGCTGAAGAAGCTGATGTTCTGGCGCTCGAAGCAGTCTGACGCCGAGGGCTCTCGCTCCTTGAGCGTCAACAGACCCGGGTCGAAGGCAGGTTGAGCAGCGAAGGGAACATACCTTGGATTGAGATGCATTTGTTCTGAAGCAACAAACGAAACCAAACAGCAATGGTCAGCATTATTCAATAAGGCTAGAATGCCCTCTTCACTCGCCATCTTGGATTGAAAAGAAAAAAGATGATAAAACCATCACCGGCATCCCCGGCTCGCCTCGTGATCTCGCGGCCTCCGCCTCTCCATTTACTGCGGTTGCGCGTGTTGGTCACTCGCGCGACAGACTTACGACTTGCATTACTCTTCTCCTATCATTCTTGCTACTATTTGCAATTGAAAAACAAACTTCTGGGCGAGGCCTTTTCCGTGCTTTTTTTTGGATCATGCATGCGAATGAGAAAGGGGTGGAAAAAATTCTTGGGATTGGTGTTATTGTTTTTGTTGTTATCTTCTGTTGATACAGGGTTTTTTTTTTGAAGAAGTTTCTTGGGTTCGTTTTGTTGTTGTTCGTTGTTTTTGAAATGCATTACTGAGCGAGCAAAGGGATTGGGAAGGATGGACAAATTTGGGAGAGAGTGCGAATGGGATCGATAGGTCTTCTGGTTGGGAGATTTAAAGAGTAATTGGTTGTTGCGAGCGTGGGTGCATTGTTAGGAGGGTGGGAAGGAGGGTTGAGAAGAAGAGGGTGGAGGAGGAGGATGCATCATCATTATCATCATCAAGTAGATAGGAACAAGAACTATGTATGAGAGTATTGATATAGTCTAGTCCAGCTTGATCTAATTCTCGGTGCTATCATGTCGTCTCTCGCGATTGACTGCTTGGCTCGGGTCGTATTTCTGTGTTCACACGATGATGATGTACGTCGGTCTACACTGGTAAGGTACAGTACATGTGCATTTGGTAGCACTACTACATACAGTACTGCACTGCCAAAAGAAACATCAGCACTTGAATCTGATTATCGAACTCGACCGACCGAATGATTGATTGATAGGACGATGATTCGCTCCCTATGCCATGGCCCCATTACGCGATCTGGAGGATGGAATGGGATTGGCACGTGTGCCTACCTAGCTCAAACGGCGCCGCGCGGCAGAAACGACTTGGCTTCGCTGCAAAGCTCACCAACGCCAACAACTAATCTTGGAGAAGACGAACCAAGACCGCCTTGGCCGGGGTCGAGTTGTGCCCAAGCAATTGCTTGGAGAAGGCGTGGCATGATCAACACGTTGACTGCATGTCATGTTCGAGACGAAGATGATTATTGGTGATTTCGATTGCTTTTCGTATACTTTCTTGACTCGATGGACGGTTTCACGTAGTACTAACTTACTGTACAGAGAACCCCTTGCACATGCCAGGTTCGATGCCGGGCGATCTGCAAAATTGTTGATTGCACAGCCTGCGCATCGCTATTTGACGATGCTGGAACTGTAGGACAAAAGAGAAGAGAGGCAAGTGCATGGTGTACTGGTACAAGATTGGGTGTCGTAATGGTCGCGGGAATGGTCAGGCCGGGGCCCACCTGTTCAATGGGCTCGGAGGGTGGTAATTGGTTGGCTTCTATTGCTGGTGGCTGCTGGCGTGGCCGTTCGCCTTCCAGGAGTGAGCAAAGCTGGGGTTCAAGCGATGGGCGATACGGCTCGGGAGAGCAGCCCAAGGTCTGGATCTAAAAGTGTGGGAAAGCATGTTTCGTATCGTATCGCCTGTCTTGACCTCCTTGACCTCCTCCTTTCCTCTTCCCTTCTCTTCTCTCTCCTACCTCCACGCTTCCTGCTTAGGAACTCTCACACCTTCGTTCTTTCCAACTATTGTGTCAATTGTTACTTCTTCTAATCGCGCCTTATTCCAACTGCAACACTCACTCGCTCAACGCGCCACTTTCAACCCACCACCTCTCTCACATTAGGGAGTTTCTTCTTTCAACGCCTCAATTCGACTTCTCACCACCCAATTACCCACACAATCATCATGAAGAACGCTATTACTATCGCCGCCGCTTCGGCTGCCCTCGCCACCGCCGCCGCCACCCCGGCTAAGCTCCAGGCCAGAGCCTCTGGCACCAGCTCCGGCAGCGTGCCCCAGGTCTCCGTTAAGGGCAATGGTACGCGTTGATTTCTCACTCGCAAGCCCGAATTCCACTAACATTAAATTACAGCCTTCTGGGCCGGCGAGAACCGCTTCTACGTCCGCGGTGTCGACTACCAACCCGGTGGCTCCTCTGAGGCTAAGGACCCCATTGCCGACGTCGACGGCTGCAAGCGCGATGTCGAGGAGTTCAAGAAGCTGGGCATCAACACTGTCCGCGTGTACACCGTAGACAACACCGCCGACCACGACGAGTGCATGTCCCTGCTCGCCGACGCCGGCATCTACCTCGCCCTGGACGTCAACACCCCCAAGTACTCGCTCAACCGCGCCGACCCTGGCCCTTCATACAACAAGGTCTACCTCCAGAGCTTGTTCGCCACCGTTGACGCTTTCGCCAACTACGACAACACCCTTCTCTTCTTCTCCGGCAACGAGGTCATCAACGACGACACCACCACCCCCGCTGCTCCTTACGTCAAGGCCGTCACCCGTGACCTGAGACAGTACATCGGCTCGCGCGGCTACCGTAAGATTCCCGTTGGATACTCGGCCGCCGACGTCGAGAGCAACCGCTTCGAGATGGCCCAGTACATGAACTGCGGCACCGACGACCAGCGCAGTGACTTCTACGCTTTCAACGACTACTCTTGGTGTGACCCATCTTCCTTCACCCAGGCTGGCTGGGACCAGAAGGTCAAGCAATACGGCAACTACAGCCTTCCTCTCTTGTAAGCAGGCATCTCTTGCAAACAATTCAAATGACCAAACACTGACCTCCACACAGCCTTTCCGAGTACGGCTGCAACAAGAACAAGCGTACCTTCGAGGCCGTCAAGTCCCTCTACGACTCTGACATGAGCTCCGTCTACTCTGGCGGTCTCGTCTACGAGTACTCTGAGGAGGACTCCGGATACGGCCTTGTCAAGATCGACGGTGACAGTGTGACCGAGAACCAGGACTTCCAGGAGCTCATGAACCAATTCAAGAGCAACCCCTCCCCCGAAGGCGACGGCGGCTACAAGTCCGACGGCAGCGCCAGCCCCTGCCCGGCCAACAGCGACTCATGGGACGTGACCGCCTTCAAGGACGATGAGCTGCCCGCCATCCCCGACGGCGCCGACAAGTTCATGAAGGACGGCGCCGGCACCGGTCCCGGTCTCCAGGGTGACGGTTCCCAGAACGCCGGCGGCGGATCCACTGCCACTGCCCAGGCCGGTTCCGGCAGTGTCACCGCCACCGCTTCCAACTCTGCTTCCAACTCTGCCGGTTCCAGCAGCGATGCTGCCAACGCCGCCGAGTCTAGCGGTGCTGCCAACTCGCTCCTCACTGGCGACATGGGCAAAATGCCTTTCGTTTGCGGTGCCGTTGTTCTCATCAGCACCCTTTTCGGCGCCAGCCTTATCTAGAGAAATTGACGAGAGGATGATGGAAGAAAAGAGAGGGGGAGGAGCTTTCCTACTCCTGCAATAACAAGCAACATGTGCATTTCCTGGAGTTGTACTTGCTCTTGTTTTCGCTTGTACTATGCTTCTTCATGTACGGTATATAGATCAACCAGTGTCTGATCTGGTGCTAGCAAGTAAGCAAGCAGTCCAATGGGTAGAATTCCTTTCTCTCTCACTCGACTTACTTTTCACTCTCATATAGTTGGCACTTCGTCGTTGCAGTAAGGTCTGATGTACATTTGTATATTATGTTTTACATTGCTGATCCCTCTCAGCCATCTCAATGAGTACTGTACAGTATCTTACATTCGAGTGTAATGTCGCGGGTTTGACAGCTGGGCACTTTTTCTGCCTTCATCGGCTTGCTTCTTTTTTACAAAGCTTTTCTGGAGAAAAAAAACTTCCCTGCCTTGATTGATTGATCGCTGATATGCCCAGACGTGGTCTCCGCGGATGTGCTCGCCCAGAGACGCTTTGAGGAACTCGATGCGAGTTTCGGGCATACAAGGTAGGTAGTGATGATGACGACGACAACGCCAGACAGGTTTCGTCGTCGGAGACCTCTTCTTTGCCGGGTTGCGGATCGCCTTTGCTTTGCTTGTCAAGCGACGAGAATGCGGCCGGTTGTGGACGGTTGCAAGCCTGCTTCGAAGGTTCGAGTTTGTGGGTTCTCGCGCTGATTTCGCGTGTTGTTCTGGCTTGGGAGTGTCCGAGTCGGGCCTGGTGGTCGCTTCGGTTTGCTGGCTTCTTCTTCTTCTTCACTTGTCGAGTCTAATCTGGGGTGTTGTGAGGTTTCCCGGTCGAATGATTTAGGAATGAGAGCGTGGTATGATCGGCTCGCTGCCCCCTCCCTCTCTTCCAGCAGCCAGACCAGTAACATGACCTGTAAGACTTGGGTCATGTTAAGCATGTTAAGAAGCACGAGCCCTGCTTGCTTGTTCGTGCCCTTTGTCGTTGTCATGTCATGCAAAAGGTATCGCCGCTTTGCGGTTTCCTGTCGGCGTCCTAATCGTTCCTTTTTCCCCAGTCATACCCGTTGTTACATCTGGTTTTCTTGCCAACCTCCCCGTCTTTCTCCTTCTTTCTCGAGCTCTCTCATTCTCAGCTCAATTCCTTACATCCTCACAGCCTTTATTACTTTTGCAGCCTCTAGAGTCTGGGCCAAATCAGCCTGCAATGTTGGTAATCCCGGGCGCCTCATAAACCTCCAACTGCTTCTGCCCTTTACGCAGCAAGAACTCGATCGCGCCGAAATCTTTCTTGTCCAATGGTAAGTAGCGAGCGAATTCCCGCCGCGCGAAAGCCTCGAAGTTGGGTCGGTTTGCTGCGGGTTTGAGGCGGGCGGCGCGTAGGCAGCGGCGGTAGAGGGAGAGGACGTCGCGTTGGAGGCCGGATAGGCGGGCTGCGCGGGCCATTGTTGATTTGGTTAATGCTGTGATACGTTTGGGTGGCGGTGGAATAGAAGGTGAGATAGGATGCAGGAAGTGACTTGATTAATAAATTGATCAATGCTGGCTCAATGTCGACGTCAGCAGTGCAGCTCCCAGTCCCTGACGACAGCGCTTGGCGGAGGCTCGTTGTCTTGCGAGGCCTCCATCCATGTCCCCACATCTTTGGGCCAGGCAGGCAGGCAGTGAGACCTTAGGTAGTAACATACCTACTACAGATACCGACATTCTGCGCATACCACTAGACTGATTGAACCTTCCTCCTTCCGCCTCTCCTTGTCCTCACTCTCCTCTCCCTCACATACACACACACACACTCTCTCTCTCCCATCATGGCGGAAGCACCCATCGGTATCGTCAACCTCCACGCCGCCTCTCCGCCAATGCCAGCTTGCTAACATCCCGCCATAGTCCTGGACGGAGGTACCGGTTTCCTCAAGGCCGGTTTCGCCGGCACGGTACGCCAAAACCATACATACCCACGCGCTTCCCGCCCGCGACAATTGCTGAGACGATTGCATAGAACTTCCCCGACCACCAATACCCCTCCATAATCGGCCGACCCATCCTCCGAACAGAAGAGCAGTCGTCCGGCGATGTTGTGCTCAAGGATATCATGTGCGGTGACGAGGCGGCCGCTGCGAGATCGATGCTGCAGATCACCTACCCGGTATGCGACCACCACCCATCTCTGGACACGGAAGGGAAGGAATGAAGGAAGGCAAGGCCAGGACGAGCGCGAGAGGGCAGAGCCAGCTAACTTGCTTCCTTTTCGGAACGCGTGTAGATGGAGAACGGCATAGTGAAGCGCTGGGACGACATGCAACACCTCTGGGACTACACCTTCTTCGAGAAGATGAAGATCGACCCGACCGGCCGCAAGATCCTCCTTACCGAGCCGCCCATGAACCCACTGAGGAACCGCGAACACATGTGCGAGGTCATGTTCGAGCGCTACAACTTCGGCGGCGTCTACGTCGCCATCCAGGCCGTACTGGCCCTCTACGCCCAGGGTCTGTCATCCGGTGTCGTTGTTGACTCTGGAGACGGCGTCACCCACATCGTACCCGTGTACGAATCCACCGTCCTCAACCACCTGACGCGCAGACTCGACGTCGCCGGCCGCGACGTCACCCGCAACCTGATCTCGCTCCTACTGCGCCGCGGATACGCCCTCAACCGCACGGCCGACTTCGAGACTGTCCGCGCGATCAAGGAGAAACTCTGCTACGTCAGCTACGACCTAGCCCTGGACCAGAAACTCAGCGAAGACACGACGACGCTAGTCGAGAGCTACACTCTGCCCGACGGCCGCGTGATCCGCGTGGGCAGCGAGCGCTTCGAAGCGCCCGAGTGCCTCTTCCAACCGCACCTGGTCGACGTCGAGCAGCCCGGAATCGCAGAGTTCCTCTTCAACACCATCCAATCCGCCGACGTCGACATCCGCTCCTCGCTGTACCGCGCGATCGTGCTGTCCGGCGGCAGCAGCATGTACCCCGGGCTGCCATCGCGCATGGAGAAGGAGATCAAGCAGCTGTGGCTGCACAAGGTCCTGGGGGGCAACCCGGAGCGCCTGGAGAAGTTCAAGGTGCGCATCGAGGACCCGCCGCGCCGTCGCCACATGGTCTTCCTGGGAGGCGCTGTCCTGGCGAACATCATGGCCGAGCGCGACAACATGTGGGTCAGCAAGGCGGAGTGGGAAGAGCAGGGCGTTAGGGCGCTCGAGAAGTTGGGTGCGAGGTGAGGTGATGATGATGATGCGAAGAGCGACGAAAAGCATTAGAAACCCAAAAGGGGGCTCTGTCAAATATCCAAAGTTCATGATAAGATGTTGGCTGTCAGGTTTTCCCCCAGACCTCTCTTTTCTCTAGTAGGCTCTTTTCCGTCGTAAAGGTGAATAAATGTGTTTTTGGCATCCACAGACGTTGAAGACGCTGTCAGACGAGTCCCGACCTGCAAACGAAGATTTGCTTTTTTGGGGGGAATGCACTTGTCTGGCTGGTTTTTGTATCTGCAATCATCACCACTTACGACGGATGTTAAGTGGGATGGGGACTCTCCCAGTTTAGGCTGGGAGTCATTTGACGCCAACCAGTTTACTGTCTGGTACTGTTGAGAAGTACCAGGAGGAATACACGAAATATCCCATTGGAGGGACGGAGAATGATCAGGCTGAAATCTTGGACAGCTTCACAGGTTACGCAGACATGTTGAGTAACTGAGGAGAGACTAGGGAAACAAGGGAGGGCGGGAGATAGGAGTAGAGGGAAGGGGAGAAATTGAGGACAGGGGAGGGGAGGGGAGAACCAGAGCGAGAGAGCGAGAGAAGTGACATTAATCAAAAGACATTATGTACAAAGGGCACGCAAACGCGCGCGCACAATCACACACTGAAAGCTGTTTTTCCCGACCTCGTGGAAATGGTATGGCGAGGTGGTCATGCGACGAGGGAAGGGATGGAAATCCCATCTCTGCCTGCCCTAGGAGGGAGAAAAGAAAAGAGTATGCACATCCTCATCATCCTTTGCGCTCTCGGTCGTCATGTTGCTGTCGGTAAAGGAAGGGGAAGGGGAAAGAGCAAGAGAAAGAGCAAAAAGGGGGAATTCGGGGAAACGAAAGACGAAGAAGAGAAGAGACCGCGATTTCCGCGAGATGTCAAATACGAGAAGAACGGGAGGGAAACAGGGGTTTCGATTTTTCGATTTGTTTTGTGACCGTGCTGTTGTACCCTGTCATTTGTGGTGGTTCGAGATAAGACTTGATTTTATTGAAGGGTTGCAATCTACTCAAGGCCGGCCGAGAGGCTTCAAGTATCGAGTGTCAAGAGGCACTTTGCTGTTGCGTTGGTGTTGTTTTCAAATGTGATCAGTCATGTTATGTGCATGGCCGAAGAGTGCCTGCCAGGCCGGCCGAAGATGTCAGATGTGAGCAGATGCACGCCGGGTGTCTGTTGATGAAAACCAGATTTCGTGCAAGTGGCGGGAGAGCAGGGCCTGCTTGCTTCATCCTGATGGATATGGATACATCCACATCTAATCCGAGAAGACGAAAGTAGCGGTGCCGGAGCCGACGGAGACCTGGGTTTGTTATCAGTAATTGTTCAGTGCGGTGGTGGAATTAGTTAGATGAAGACTTACAGTGCAACCAACGTCAGGGCTGCAGCCGGTGTCGGAGCAGTACTGGCCGTTGGAGTACTTGCAGGTGCCGCTCATGTCGTCGCCACCCTTGATCTCAACGGTGAAGTCGAGCTTGGCATCGGTGGTGGGAGAGTTCTGGAAGATGGACAACCAGGCGCGGCCACCGCTGTAGCCAACACCAAGGTTCATCGGGGCGAAGTTACCCCAGGGGTTCTCAGCGGAGCCCCACTGGCAGGCATCCTTCACGGAAACGCCCATAGGGTTGACGTAGTACTGAGCGCTGGTCTTGCCACCCTTCCAGTTGTAGTAGTTGTCGGCGTCGGGGCAGGTGAGCGGGTACTCCTTGCCGGGCTTGGTGTTGAGAGGAACGGTCTCGGACTCGGTACCGGGGTAGTCAGTACGGCAGACGGCGACGTTCTTGCTGACATTGTTCTCGATCTTGATCTCGACCTCGGCGGTGCCAGCCATGCAGAGCTTCTTGGACATGGCAGAGTTGGTCAGGTGGAGCTTGCCATCCTTGCACAAGATGCCACCAACGGACTGGCCAGTGGCGCCCTGGTCAGAAGGCCACTGGGCCTTTTGGTAACCGGCAGGGCAGGCGTAGGAGCAGTAAGCACCCTCGGTGCAGCTCTCGCCAGTGAGAGCGGTCTTGATGTTGGCAAAGCCGTTCAAGAAGCTACCGGGCTGCTGAACACCAGTCCATCCACCGAGACCGGCCCAGTCGACGGGGATCGCACCGTAGTCCTCGGGGAAGTGAGAGCAGTCGAGCTCTCCGTCAGGGAAGTCCTCATCAAGACCGTTACCGGGGTGGTTGTCGTCGTCATCGTCGTCGTCGCTGTCGTTGCCAGAGCTGTAAGACGGAGGAGACGCCTTGGACGAGGATGCGGCGTAAGAGGAAGGAGCGACGTAGGCCGAGCTGGAAGTCGTCGACTCGACCCAAGAAGATGAGGAAGCGACGATGGTCGACGCAGGCTGGATCCAGATGGAAGAGCTGCTGGAGCTGGGTGCGACGTAGGGAGCCTGGGTGGACTGCGCGTAGGAGCTGGCGACAGGGGCGGAAGAGAGCTGGCCGTCCTTTGCCATAACCAGGCTGCCGTTCTGGAGACCCTGCTGCACCTCATCTTCGGTGATGAGGCGGCCGGCGAGCTCGTAGACGACAACGGTAGGACCGGGGACGTTGACGACCTCGACAGGAGTCGGTTCACGCTTGGCGTGGTGCAGGTGCTGGTGACCGTGCTGGTGGGCGGGCTGAGCGGCCGCGACGGCGGCGGCGCCAATGATGGCGAAAACTGCTTGCTTCATTGTTGCGGCGAGTGATATGCGGGGAGTGAGGCGTGAGTAGGTGGTTGAGTGAGTAGAGACTGTGGTGCGACGGGGCGGGTGGTTGGGATTAAGGCGCGGGAATGATTACAGTCGCTGTTTTGAAAGAATGAGGCGTTTCCAACGAGTGAAATGGAGACTGACGGCTCCGGGTGGAAGTTGTGGTGGTGAAGAGAAGGTCTGGGAGGGGAAAGGAAGAGAAAGGAAGGGGAGAAATGATGGATTGACAGGATGCAGCGCTTGTATGTGATAGAGGTTACTAGGTACCTACCTACCTGAGCATGCTAGGGGAGTACGGCACTGCAGCCAGGCAAGTGCATTCTACTGCTCTCAGACTCTCAGTGCTGCTCTCGCTCCTCGCTCCACGAACAGAACAGGAGACCACATGCAATCTCGCCCAGCAAGCTTTCCGTAGCGCCGTATGGAGATGCTGGGAAATTACATGCTCGACTTCCAAGCGCCTAGAACGCCACCGCGCACTTGGACGGGCTGTCACTCTCGAAAACACTGCACATTATTGTAAGAAAGCCATCTATTATTATTGTGCCACTGCCATCACCCACAATGTACTCCAGTCTTCTTGACAATCAAAAGAACTCGGCATCAGTAGAACACAGTCCCAAAGCCCAAGGCCCGTGAGGCGACTCCGTGATGATCAAGGATTCTAGACCTCCGACGTTGAATCCGCTTCGACAATTTAATCTAACAAGCACAGAAGCCTCTTTCGCATTGCCCTTCGCGACATCGTACTCGACCGAACATGACTCTCACACGTGGTACTACTTGGTCCCGAGCCTTTTGGCCTTGTCATCTGCCGTCGCCAATACCATCTTCACGCATTCAAACCGTCAGTTCGTCCTGTTCGTGGCTTCTTCATCGTGCGACGTCCCAACATCCAACGAACTCGTGGAGTCCAGCCTTCAGGGAGGCCACTTTACCCAAAGCAGTAGTTCGTCCTCGGCCCCGTCCGCGTTCCTTGCATTAGTGGACATGGCGTCTACCAAACAAGACCAGGGCTCCCGGCCTTCCATTCCAGAGGAGAAGGAATTGGAGAACACAGAACAACAAACAAAAAACATGCCACTTCGATCTCACGATTGCATGACGGTCGCCAGATCTCCATTTTGATTGTCGATCCATCGATTGTGTCACCGAGAATGCATTTTACCCCTCTTTCTTTCATTCATTGTAGAATCATCGAATTCTAAAAAAGTTCAACGCCATGTCCGTTTCTGGCTCACTTTCCGGGGCGCCACGCATGGCTTGGTTTCGTGCAGTCGCCGCGCATGTCAAAACCACCATGTTCCTTGGCTCCTGACGGGAAGCTACCATTCGTACGCGTCGTTGGTTGGCGAGCGTTGCCAATTCGTTCTTCACATCAATTTACCTGCCGCTGCTTGCACTGCAGGTTTGATGTGCCATGTGCGGCGGCTGACTTGAGTACGCGATGCCAATGATGTGAGTTCACTGAAGAAGTTCTGCGCGACACCCCTGGATCCATACGTGATCATCATTCGGGATCATGGATGCAAAGCCGCCTATAACCACCAAGCGTACTACTGTAATGTATAGAGTACATGTATACATATGAACTTACTACATGCAATGTCCGGATCAAGGATCTGATCACACTATCACTCTCGCAACTCATGCGCAATAATGATCATGATAGGGGTACGGCGGTATCTCCTGTCACGCATCTGATCGACGGCTTCTGAGCTATCGAGATCAAAAATCGATTCTATTGACGAACGTTGGACCGCAGTCTCATGAACCCCATATTCGGACCAACCTTCCGCGTCGTGTCGCGGTTTTTGCAACCACGAAGCTGGGCACCCACCTGTCGACTTACATCTCCATGTCGACGCAACAACATCAAAAAGATAAGCATGATGTATGCAGGCAGAATAAAAAAACGGGCCGAACCAGGAATCGAACCAGGGACCTCGCCCATACTCAGGGAGCGTGTTAAACTCCCGGGTATGAACCCGAAGGGCGAATTATACCACTAAACCATCCGGCCAATTAGCAAAAATTGGTGCGTCAACAAATATGTAGTCTCAGCCAGAACCATTGGGAGACCGAAGGCCCCCTTTCCTGACCCTGCCAGGCTCTGCATTTCAAATGGTGGCTCGGCCTTGTGACCGGTCGGACGGTTGGAGATATATCCTCAGACAATTGCACGTCTAGATTGTATACCTTGTTCTGTTCTTCATAAAGCTGTCCATCGTCGGAGCGTTTTGCTACGTTCCTCTCTTTGTCCAGGTGATGGAGCGTGAGGAGCAGGAGAAGGAACTGGAGAGTCAGCGGCAGAAGAAGAAGAGGATAACGAGCGTGGCACTGATGGGGCATCGGAATATCGAAAGCTGCGGAGAGCTACATGCATGACAAGACTGGGTTGCGTTGATTCGAGATGACGTCTACCGAAGACGGTTGTCGCTTCGTATATGTTGATCTCGGATGTACTAGTTAATGTCCTTCGGGAGTGTCGTACTACATATGAGATTCGCTGGCACTAGGATGTAGTCAGCTTTCCCGTTTTGGTGATGTGGTAAAATAGGAAGTCTCGCATCACCCCTGGTTCCGGATGGTATACGAGGTGGGAGAATATCATGTCTCCTGACTCCAAGCATCAGGTTGTCTGTGGTGTGATGTGAGAAGAAGAAGAGGAAAGCGCGACGGCTTGAAGGCAAACAACAAACAAAACCAACCAACCAAACAGGCTCGGCAACATCAGGCTGCAGCACCACCTCACCTCATCCCAATGACCAAGCGACCTCGCTCGCCAAACACGCTCATTTTCAACAACATGGCAGAACCAACTGAAGGCCGCGAGCCCAAGAGACGCCGCAGCGCACCCTCGCCACTGGATCTGAATGTCGCTCTAGCCATGAAGCCCGAGAAAAACGTCGACGTAATCGACGACGGTGATGTTCTGCTAGTCGTGAGCGGGTTGAAGGGCGAAGACAAACCGTGAGTGGTGGTAACCTACATCTCCCCACCAACCATGCATTGTCACTAACTCGCGAGACCACAGCACCGGCCTGCGCTGCTCATCATCAGCCTTGTCCATGGCATCGTCTGTCTTCAAAGACGCCCTCGCCGCCCCAGTCGTGCCACCGCCACCCGCAACCGACTCCTCAGCATCCACCTCAGCATCCGCCTCCACGCCAACCGGCAAGCTCATCTCTCTCCCCGAAGACGACGGCGACGCCCTGCTCTTGATCCTCTACATCCTGCACTTCCGCCACCAGCAGCTCCCACCGCAGATCCAACCCGACGCCCTAATCCGCATCGGCGTCCTGGCGAACAAATACCGCTGCACGCACGCCATCTCCCGCGCCACAACGCAATGGTTCGACCGCATCTTCACAGCCCTGGACTCGGCCGCCGCGCCCGCCACGGAAACGACCCTCCTCATGATACAAGCAGCCTTCCTCCTCGACGAAGCAACCTACTTCGCCCGCTTCACCGGCCGCTACGTGCGAACTACGCCCAAAAGCACAGCCGCCCCAAGCGAAGAACAACTGCCCGCCGGCGTCAAACGCATCAAAACCGCCCTCCAGCAGCGCCAGGCCGAGAGCTTCGCCGCGCTGCGCCTAGACCTCGACCTGCTCCTCGAGCCGTGCGCCATCGCCCTCGGCAAAGAATCGCACCACTACATCGACTGTCCGCCAGGCACAGAGCCGGACCCCGACGATCTGCCGCCGACTTCGGAGGGCGAGCCGGGGAAAGCGGTGGTGTGCGCTGTTGACTCGCAAGCCGTGCCGCTGTACCTGGGGGCTTTGAGGGACGCGGGTCTGTGGCCGCCGAGTGCCTGGGGAGCTCGTACGGCGGAGCAGTTGATCACGGCCGTGGAGAGGTTCAGGGAGCCGGAGTATAATGATTGCGACAAGTGTGAGTTCTGCTTGCCTTTGGTCGAGAGCTTCGAGGCGAAGCTGGCGCTGGTGAGGAGGCTGCATCGGGAGCGGCTTTGGGGGATTTGCTTGGATTGCTTCTCGGCTGCTGCTGGGGCTGAGAAGGGTGAGTGTAGGTTCGCGCATGTCAAGGCGTCAGTGGCACAGAAGTAAGTCGGGAACGGTGGATGTGAGTGCTAAGGATGAACGGAAGACACCAAGGAAAAAGGGCGGGATGAACACGCGTCCCGATGGACCAATTGTTCGAATGATTGATCGGTTGTTTGCTTGGACACTAGGATGGGGTATGGTGTTGGAGCAAATGGTCTAGTCTAGCTAGATATTGAGAACGGGTATGAGGTTGCTAGCGTCGCTCATCAGAAACGAAAATGCATTACGCTGTCATACAATGACCCACCAATGCAAGATGCCGGAGCGTCAGCGCTTTCGAATGAAATTCAGCAGAACCCTCTTCTGTATTCCGTGGACCTCGGGTCCAGAACTTCGAACAATACGGGTACTCTGCTCAGCCCTCGGTGCCGTCGCTCTTGAAAGCCGCACAGAGTGCAGCATACTGGTGGGTAAGGTCCAAGATATGTTGCGGGAGGCTCGTGGCTTGGATAATGCTTCGGACCTTGACGGCACCTTCTTCCTCGATGAGTTTGCGGATAGCGTACAAGAGGTCGGGGGAGAACTAAGGATTGTGTTAGTTTGAGCCGGAGCGGAATCGAATAACCTTGACCTACCTCAGAGTACCACCTGTACTGCCACGCGACGAGTCGGATCAGCGCGCCCAGCGTCCCTCTGTGGTCACCATGCTTCTCATACAAACACAGCACGCCACGCATCGCCTTCGGGCTGAAGCGCATGCTTAAGCACGCCTGCCAGGCTTCTATCGCCTCGTCAGGGTGGTGCAGACGCTCAGCCAGATCACCGAGAATCTCCCACTCCTCAGCGTTCTTCTTGTACGCGAGTTGCTGCTGGCGGTATTGTGCGGTCTCGGTTCGCCAGATAGTGTAGATTCGCAAGTCTTCGTACAAGACCATGAAGAGGTTGTCTAGCCAGCGTTCGCAAAGACGTTTGTGTTGGAACTGAGTGTAATCCTGGTGTGAAGGATCAACGGGTTGTGGCGTGTCGTTGGCGGATCGAACAGTGATAGTCGTATCGGGCTTGGAGACGTCAGGGTCGTGCGAGGAAGCGGATGAGGCCTCGCCATCTTCTTGCGGCTCTTCGCCGTCGTCTGATGTTGCCTCGGGCTCACCGTGGCCGTTTGGTTGCAGATTTTCGGTGCTGTGGAGGGCTGTCGTGCTAGCGTTACGGCCCTTGTCTGTTGGTGCGGTCTGCTTCTCCGCTCTGTATTCTTCTTCCATGACGAATACTTGACTTCTGGTCTTCAGAAGTTGATCCCAGCCGATCTTCTTTGTGATCTGGGTCAGGAGCATATATGCCTTGTGGAATGTACCCTTGTAATTTCCAGCGGCCAGTCTTCTGAGAGTTGGATGTACCATGTCGACCTCTGGGGCAGCACCAGCGTCGTCGATTTCGTCACAAAGGGTTTCTGGCGCCAAAGGAAGCGAGACCCTTGATGGCTCGGGCAGTCTAGGCGCGTCCTTGTCCTGGTATGTGAACATGGGGCATGAGTTAAGAGTGAGAAGGGCAAGCTCCCACTGCTCTTGTCCCACGTATACTTCTGCGAGTCTGGCCCACGTGTTGAACTCGCTTGGAGCTGCTATCACGCCACGCTTTGCGATGTCGAGTGCAAGATCGCTCCTGCCTTTCTTGTTGCAGAAGTCTGCCTGGCAGTCCAGCAATGAGTAGTCCATCGGCAGCTCCTGGACAGCTGAGTGAAGCAACTGCACTGCTTTTACCTCTTCGTCACCAGCGAGGTAGACACGTGCAAGTAAGGAGGAAATCTCAGGGTCTCTTGCTCGCAGCTTCTCGAAAAGGTTGATGCCGGAAGCAAAGCGACCCGAGATCTTAATGTAGCTCAGAATACCGGAAGTCAAATGATTTGAGACCAAATTGGGGACTTGGATCTCAGGGTCAGAGCCAAGTTGCCAACCTGTTCACTGTCAGTGTGGATCTTGTCGTCTCGCAAGGGCTAACATACCACTGAAAAAGAGGCGCTCAGCTGCATCAAGGAAACGCTGCTCCTGATCTGTGCTCGTGATTGGGTTGAACCGCCGCACGCCAATGATGCGCTTGATTGTGTCTCCTGATCCGTTGTCTGCGTATGAGTACGCGCGCAGCACACTGCAAAGGTATGTCTCTAGCCAGTGCTCTTCGGTCGCCTCCATTTTGCTTCCTCGCTCGTCCACGCAATAGCTCTCCACAGTGCCCGGAATCTGAACTTGAACCCGCATGTCGACTCGTGAAAAGGCATTGTAACAGCTGCGCTACGTCAGCTACGAGCATGCCAATACAGACGCAAAGAATCTTACCAGTAGATTCCAGAGGTGACCTTGTTGAGTTTGTCGTTGGGCGTGTAGGTCAGGGTGTTGATGTAGGCGGCCAAGCTCGCGGACGAGGAGGCATCGACGCCGGTGACATGGTGGTATACGCCTACCTTCACGAGGCCTTAGCACGATTCCTTGTTGACGATATGTTGTACTCGAGATCCTTCTCCTTCCATCACGGACGATGTATTACCTGTTTGTTGGCGGATTTGACTGGCTGTTTGACAAGGTGGACCAGATCTGGTGGGCCGAGTTCGCGCAGGGTTGAGAGGCTGTCGGTTCTGATCTCAACTACGGAGTGTGCATCGTCTTCGAACAGTCTGCGGGGGCGGTCAGCGAGGTGGCCTTGTGCACATGGCTCAGGTGGGAGAGCTACTCTGGGACAGCGGTCGAAGGCATGATTCAATGTCGGTCGCGACCACTGGCGCGGTGGATAGAGCTCCCCGGTTCCGTATGCTGTAGTTGGTAGCCCTGAACGAAGTGAATCCCACGGAGCCAATTGATCGGGACGGCAGCGGGTGGACTCTTGTGCGGTGAATAGGCAGGATAGGTAGGTAGGTATCAAACGAACAGTCAATTCAACGATTCACTTCCACTAATCTCAGAGCCTCGTGGCTGGCTGGCTGGCGCGGACACCTGGTCCCTGGTGCTTGCTTGGTGCTTAGGCCGGCCTCACTTTAGAGCTCAGCCCTGCCCGAGCGGCCCGCCTCCTTCCTCTAACTAACTCACTTGACGCGACCATTAACTACCGGACTACGCGACACCACTTCTTGCGACTTTTCACTTCACACCCGCGAACAACTCACTGCGCGTCACTTGGACTCCTCATATGCCGGGATAATTTCACCACCAAGAATGCGACCTCTATTCTTCAAACAGCACACAGCTCACGGATAATCGCTCTCCTCGCCATGTCTACTTTCAAGGCGCTCAACATCGAATCGGATGATGAATCCGACATCGAGGTTGACGACACCAAGGAGATCCAAATCGAGGAAACGCTCAAACTCTACCAAGCCGCCCTCAAATTCCACTCCGAGGGGCCATCTTCATTCGACAAGGCTGCCGAAGCCTATCGTCAGCTATTCGAATCAGAAATCTTCCAATACCCCGAGTCACAAGCTGAACTCCATCGCATCGAGCTCTATGGGCCGACCGTCGACGTGGACGACAGCTGGCTGGACGTCGCGGTCCCCACCGGCTTTTTGAGTGGCAATCTCGAAACCAACAACAGCACCCTTCCCCAGATCTTGCACTTGTCGCACAAGAATTACGCCCAATTCAGGCTCGAAGCTCTCGCAGCACAAATCGAGACCTTGAACGTGAATTTGCAACAGATTTTCGCGGATGCGAGCGAAGCGTTAGATCACTTTGTCCAAGCTCTCGACAAAGACGCGACGGATCTGGACTTGTGGCGAAGGACGGCAACCGTGGGCGATTTGCTCAACAGCAAACGCGCTGCTCGCTTCTGCCTCGAGGCTGTGCTTGATGGCGACGAGGAAGGAATGACCAGTCTGATGACCCTGCCCGGTCTGGAGGATGGCTTGGCTGGCGAGCAACTGCGTGAACTGGTGGCGACGCTGGAGGACCAACTCTCTGTTCTGCAAGCGCCCTTACCACCATCCAAACGCAAGGTTCTATCAAGAATGCTCAAACAACGTCTGGACCCATACAATAACATTGTTTTGCGCCAGAAGAATCTCTTGAGGGAAGATGGACGTGATTTGAAAGCCCTACCACTTCAGGAGAGGGCTTTGTTACCAGCTCCGAAATCTTGGACGGAATTGGGCGATGCCCTTCTTATCCATCATGGTGTGAACCAGTACAGCGCTAAACCAGTGTCCGTCATCTCATTCGATTTGACGGAGCAAGCTGAAACCTCGGCCCCAACAGAAACGACTGAATTACAAAGTCCTTTCGCGGCGCACTTCGTCCACGCGAAGGAAACCAAGTTTATGCCCACGTCACTCAGTGAGCAGTTCCCTGGGATGGGCGATGGAGCACCGACGGTACAGCCGCGGATTGCCGACGCAGATGCGAGCATGCACACTGTTTCGCGCCCTAGTGAGGCACTCGGTCTTGAAACGAACGAAGCGTCCTCGGTTTCGTTGCCTACACGGAAGAGATCTGGCGACGCAGCAGGCCTGGCCGATGGTGCCGAGGAGAGCCGGGCGAAGAGCAGGCGTACACGCGGCCGGGAGTCTATACTCGACTCTGCTGAGAGCAAACAGACCACAGTAGATGCAAATACGCAATGGGAATTCGAGCAGCAATTGAAAGAACGCAAAGCCGCGGACGACTGGCTGTACGAAACGGTTGGCGCGCTCTTCGAGAAAATTGGCGTCGTTGGGTTTGAAGAAGGCAAGAACGTACGGCAAGAGTTTGCGGCACTCAGTCAAACAGCAAGTTCAGAAGAGCCTCCCAGCTCTCCAGCAGAATCACTGAAAGCCGCGAGATCAGATTTTGCCCAGTTCTTGAATCATTACTCCGACTCAGTTGCACCCTTTTTCTTGTGCGGAGGCCTTGACAAGGATGTCGGCAGCTCTGCATCGACAACGGGACCTACAAGCACAACGGTTGGATCTGGCTCATCGAAGACTCCGGTGAAGTTCGACCTCATCCCGAATGATCAAGTGTCAGATTTTCTTCAAAACGTCAACACGGCGTGGCTGTCGACCGGGGAGGTAGCTTACGCGTTCATCAAGAGTCTGGCATCTCCAAGCGTTAGCTCATCAGGCACAAGCGCATACGCCAAGTACATGTGGCCAGAGTCGCTGAAGACAGTTGTAGTTCGAACTCTGGTAAATTTCGACTGCCAGATTTTCGAGGCTGCTTCTGCAGAGCTCGCCCGCTCGCGCCAACAAGGCAGCAACAAAGGCAACTTTATCTGGGGCGATGGGCAGCTGTCGGAGATGCTGCTTACTATTTACGAGATCCATCTGGATATTTACTGTCTCATCAGGGACAGAAACAGCGGCGTTGATGCAGAGACTGTTGAGCAACAAGGAGATAGGCTGCAGCGATGGTCCGACGTAACACGAGAAGCGATGCATGCCAGGGCCATTCCTTCCAGAACAATGGATTTATCGGACCAGCTCAATCTCCGCTACCTTTGGGCGACGACTTTCCACGTAGCTGCATGCAAAGACGTGGACCAGGATTATGCACTGAAGTGCATGCAACATCTGCGTCTGACAATGCTCGAAACAGACGGGTCTGTCATATGTCTGCCCAACAATGCCATCATGCCAGAACTTTCGGTCTCCGCTATCGACAGAAAGCTCTCCGAGCTCACCACGAGAGACTTCTTTGCAAAGGTCGCCGAGAATGAAATGAACGACCCAACTGCTACCATAGAGAACCTGGAACCACTTCTTGAAGCTGTAGCAGCTCCACATTCTAACGATGATTTCGATGATGAGACCGGAGGTGGAATGCAGCAGACTGTCTCTCAAGACCTTATTGGGTTCTTGGAAGGTAGCAGCACATCAATTCGTCTCATGCTTTGGAAGCGTCTGCGAGATGCCTATGCCGCGATAGAGTATCAGCCCATGGTCGTGGTCTGCTATTTCCGCATGATGAGAATGGTCCTCGATGAGATCCGTGGCGCTCAGTACGCGGCTCTCGAGCAAGAAGAACGAAAAGTGTTGGTACTGAAGACCATGCGCATGCTCCATGTCATGATCAACAAAGTCTTCGCCATGAGCGAGACGTCGTCTGATGCATGGGAGTGCATGGATGGGAAGGGGCTGCAACGCGCAATCATTGTTCTTGGCGATCTTCTACATATCCTCCAGGTCTTCAACGTGTATGATGACTCGATCCAGATCGGCCAGACAATGCCTCCAACCAACGCAAAAGGGCTCGTCGTACCTACCTTCGGTACCGTCACAAAGGAAGTCCACGGGATGCAAATACAAATCTGGATGATATTGTATGCATTGCTCAAGGAGGGCATTGCTCAGAATAGCGAGTCGTTCTCAACACCAATCGAAGATAGATTCGATTTCTTACGCTGCCTTCACCGCAACCTTGGTTTGAGAGGAATCTGCGATGGTCTGAATCGCAAATTCGTGCGCATGGTCAAGGATGAATTCTTCCAGATGACACATGTTGAAGGCTACGACCAGGAGCAGGCTCAAGTCTTGTACGACCTATACGGGTTGAACTGTTTCATGAATCCGTCGTACGAGCTGATCGAGCATCGTTGCACGCACGACGTGTTCCTGGACAAGTCGGTGGCGTTACAGGCAGTGGACCTTCTCTTGCTGCAGGCGAAGAAGCTGCCTATTAAGGACCTTGTCAAGCACACTCTCAAGGACACGATCGAAAAAGTCCATGGCGCACTCAGCCGCAAGAAGCCGACGGAAGCTATCCTTCACAACAGGGAGATATATCGTTCGTATCTCAGATCTCCCATCAAACCGACTGAGTTGTTCAACTGCCTGATTGGAGACGGTGTGGAGTTGATGCACAAACCAGTACCCGAGAGTGACGCTCTGCTGGCATCAAAGGGCTGGTACTTCCTCATGGGCCACATCGCTCTGACGAGATTCCGTACAACAAAGAAACCCGGAGGCTCACCGCAAGAAGACGTGGATATTGCCATTGCGTTCTTCATGCAGGATCTGGAATACAGCATGGAGAACTGGCAGACTTGGTTCAGGCTTGCGCAGGCTTACGACACCAAAATCGACGAGGGCTTGATGTGGTCAGCAGACAAGATGAACAACGAAATGTCAACACTCGTACAATTCCAGCGAGCCGCGATCCACTGCTATAGCATGGCAACGTCGTTGGCTAAGCAGTCGGCTGACGCTTCGACTGAGACGGTCGAAAAGCTGACAGAGTTGCACCACGATTTCGCCATGCGCATCTACAACTCATCACGAGAGCCTCTTTCGATGCGCGCATTTGCCGTTGAAGAAACCAACAGATTCTTGAGTACGGAAAGTGGGGTCATCAGAGGAGGCTCCTACAAACCACTACGGGTGTACACAGCCTGGAAAATTGCCAAAACATTGCTGGAGCGTACACTGAAGCGCAGATCGAATAGATGGATGTTACACTTCATGCTTGGCAAGTGTCTGTGGAAGATGCATTCGGCACCTCCGGAGGCACTGGGACCAAACGACAAACGCCCGGGTGCACCTGAAGTATTCGCCAGCTTTCTGCGTGCCCTCGAGCTGGTACCAGGACGTAACAACAACCGCGACAGCAAGATCCAGCCTATCCTTGAGCCGCACTACAAGCTCTTGGTTGTCGTACACAAGATGTACATGAGAGGCAGCATCGATCTCGACGAAGCTGGTATGCTCCTGCACAACACCTCGTATTCTCACCAAGTGCCTTTGCCGGAATCGAGAGATGACTGGCCTCAGTACGTCCTCGCGATTCTGAAGCGGCTGCGTGCGGCCGACAAACAGAACTGGCATCACCGCATGATTTACCGGACAGCGCAGATCATCTATGAGTTCCCTGAGCAAGTCCGCGACTTCATCCCACGTCAGTGTGAGAACGATATCAAAGACAGTGCACTTATTGGGCCAGTTGGCGCAAGGCATGAGCTGACCCAGCAAATGTTCACCAAGACTATGGTGCTTCAAGTCTGGAGACCTGACGCCGAGAGACCAGGAAGACACTTCGTCTACACCACACAGTACACCCGCTTCTTCGTCAAGATCCTCGAGGCCCTGCGAGACCGTACCAACCTTGAGATGCTCGCCAGGAGAGTCAGGAGGCGCAACCACGAGTTGTTCGAGCACACAGCAGTCTGGCAGGACATATGCAGTGCCTATCTCCGTATCCTACGCAACCACGCGAACCTTACCGAAGGCCTCGAGACGTCCACCTTCAGCGCCATATTCCATGATGAATTCCTCGAGCGCAAGGAGCCTTTGGAACGCTGGATGCAAGCTCAAGAGAATGGCGAGAACGCCGCTCTGGATGTGCTGCGAGAGTCGCAGGAACTCAAAAAGATCAACCAAGGCCTCGTCAAACCCGGTCCTATCGACGACCTCACCGGCGACGCTTACGCGCACCTCTTCCAAACCATCGGCAAAACACTGGCGGATGCAGAGAAGCGCCTGAAGCAAGAGGAGAAAGCCGCACGCACCGCATCGCCGCCTCCGCCGCCTCCGCCGCCAGCAGAGCCTTCGCCGCCCGTCAGGAACCCGGCCATGAGCCTCATGCACCTCATGAACATCGACGGCGCTGGCGCCTCCGCCGAACCCACAGCGGCTTCCACGCCCGCCCCTCAAGCAGCTCCGGTGCCTTCGGCGGTAGACGCCATCGCAGCAGCAGCCGCCGCAGCCGCCGCAGTGCCCGCCGTGCGCCGCAAGATCGGTGTCGGCCGCCGTGAAATCCGCGGCGCTGCTGAGAGTTGCTATCCCAAAACGCCGGCCCAGACTGCTTCTCGCGTCACTGGTCCTGTGCCGGAGAGCAGGGTGCAAGTCGTTATCAACTCTTCGCGGCCGAATCTCAGCGGTGATATGTCTGTTGACACGAGCGCTCCCGGGAGCATCCACGACAGCGCGGATGATGAAAGCGAGTTGAGCGAGTTGGAAGAGGAAGATGGCGATGACGAAGAGGAGAGTTCGAGGAAGCCGCTTTTCCCTAATTTGGCGGGTAGAGACAGGACTGAGGGCGAGGAGAGCGATATCGATGGCGAGAACGACGAGGTTGGTGAGGATGAAGGCGAGGATACGGAGATGGGCGGCGAGGGTGAGGGTGAGCCTCAAGGCGACAAGGACATCGAGCTTGATGACAGTGTTGATGTTGATGATGGAAAAATGCAGGATGCAGAGGATGCGTGAGGGATCGGGGGATTAATGTGTACGATCAGAACAGAAAATAGTTTGGATTGCCAGACGGCTGACATGGTGGGAGAGTTGAAGTGTATTGTATGTAACATTATGAGCTGAGCATCTGCTAATTTCATGTGTCAATCAATGATTTTCTCATAACCCTCTGTAACCTCCAATGACGATGGCACGTGTACCTCAAGTGTGAGGCTCTTCAAGCGATTACGAATCGATGTATGTGCGTTACGTTCACCTTGGCCCATTGGTACCCCGTCTCTTGGGCTTCTTGGAAAGCCAGCGCATTGGCGAGGAAGCATGAATGTTCCACGCGCCTTTCGTCTCTGCCACAAGATTGGGAGGAAAATCTCCGATGCCTTCGCTCCGTTCGCTTTCGTCAAGTTCGATTTGAACAAATGACGGAGAGCTGAGGGCAACTGTCCCGCCCTGCGTTGCTTTGTCAGAGGTTCCAAGGCCACTCAGCTGGAACGATTGGGACTGCTCGGAGCCGCTTGATCTTCTTCTCTTCCGTTTGCGTTGCCAGGCCATGTGAAGCTCGTCCTCGCTCTCGCTGTCCTGGCTGCCGATGATGAAGTCTCGCCACAGTGATTCTCCATGGTCGTCCTCTGGCAGGATTTGGGGGGGCCGCGCCGGTAGTCGCGAAGTGACTACTGGCAGTTCGATGGGCTGCTGTGACCCGTCCAAGGGTACGTCACTATGTTTTTGGGTATGTTCACTGGGGTTCGATGCTTTGCTTCTTGGACTCGAAATGGCCATATCGAAGATTCCCATTCGGTCTGGGATTGGCTTTGCTGTCTCGGGGGATTCTGAGGCTGTGACATGTTCGCTCATTGAGTTGAGAGCTTTGATGGAGGCGGAGCTCGCAACTTGCGTGGCAATGCCCATCAGACGTCTCCATGCGTCTTCTGCGTTGAATTCGGAGTCGATTTGGGAGGTGGACGTTACTGGATGAGGATTGCTCAGTTCAGAGGCTTCGGTGTACGAGTCCGTCTCGTCTGCTGGCTGGCCTTGTCTAGAGTGTTGCTCATCACAAGGTGCATCCGCTTGGAAATGTTCATCTGGAAGATCGAGACATTGGCTGTGCTCCGCTGTCAAGATAAGGCGGTCATCAAGAGGGGATACTGCTAGCTGTTGAAGCGCAGTCTGGTTGCTGTACGCCGGACTATGTCCACGCGTAGCCTGGGTGCTCCTACCTCTTCCGTAATATTGCATGTTTCCTCCATGATCAGACGGTTCCACTGGTTCATCAGAGCGAGCATGGAATGGCTGCACCTCGACCAGGTTTGCATCGAAGGTGTCGCCTTCTGGTCCGAGTAGCATGGACTCTTCTGACAAGCGACTGAGCGCCGTGGACTGGGAACATACACTGGCATTCCTGGAGGTGTGTGATCTACGTGTTGGACAAGTCTGGCTGTCGAAAGCATCAGTGCCAACCTTAATCTCAATTTTGTCGTCGGACGGCGGAGGTAAAGCTCCGCTCATGATGTAGTCGTTAGCGTGGAGACGTTCTTCGAACAACGGAGTCACAAGGCGTTGCTGTGCAGGCTTGGAAGCGTGGGCGGTCGCTGTCTTTATCTTCTTTCGCCGTCCCACTCGGTCATTGTTAGGAGCTGCGGGAAAGTTGAGGCGCAATGATCTTGTAGGTTCCAGAGCAAGCCAGTCGCCACGCGCAAGCAGTTTGCGCCGGCTGGCAAGCAGCATGAGCTCTTCGTCGTTTCGTATGTGTGCATTTGCCGCGAATCCTGCGAACTGGGCGTCTTCCCGCCGTGTAGTGCCTTCTTCATGCATACGAGATGCGCTACTTTTGCAATCAGAGTCTTGTTATGTTAGCCAATTGCAGCAAGAAATCAAAAGTCGTTGCCTTTACCTTTGGTCCATGTGGTTCTAGTGTTGGCCTTGCGGTCGTTCGCATCCCCACGTGAGCGTCTCTGGTGTTGCACATCCATCGGATTTGTCAGCTTGTAATCTGACGATGAAAGGTGATTGAGATGGCTCGCCGCCGGCTCCTGATGTGAGGCTGCTCTTGCTTTGGCAAAATATGCCTTCTGCTTCTTCAAGGCTGTGTTGTTGCTCTTCGATCCAGCAAAGCGTCGCCTGGTGCCACCGGTCCAGTCCATGATGACATCAGAATGATCCGTTTTAAAGTAGTGCGATACAGTGCGATGTAATGTCGATGGTGGCGCGAAGTGGAGTCGGTGTGGTTGAAATAAGCATCGTGGGCGAAGCCGCCAGCGCGTGGCCGCGCCTTCCTCAGCAGTAACGCAGCACTCATCAGGGCTGCGAATCGATGCTTCACCTCGCTCAGTCGCAAAACGTACACCTCGTCAACCTGACAACTCTTGCTACCCGTTTGGCGCCGACATCAGCTTGCATGCAAGGTGTGCACAAATTTGAGGAACTGGCTGCTTCCGTTCCATCTAAGTGACTTCAGTTGTCCCGTCCAAGCGATAGCCGTATCCACAATCACACCTGCATACAATGATGCCACATGCGTTCCACCGACTCCATAGTCCCCTCATGCTCATCCTCCACTACCCCAGATCACAACCCCGCCGCCAGTGGGCATGGCGTGGGGGAAGTAGATCTGTAGAGATAGGTAGGAGGGCAGACAGTAGTGGTACAGTAGTACGGTGATGGCATGCACGTAGCCGAGGCGTCGGGTTGCCTGATCGAGATCTTCCAAGTGACGAACCTCACTCCATAAGGAAGCTGAGGTCCTAGTCGTCGTGATGCGCGATCACACTACTAGACTTGCATGTGTCAACACGGAGGACGTCCCATGACCTGGGCCAGTCGGCTTGTCAGCTTTGGTCCGAATTCTGCGGGAAGGCTAATCTAGAGAGCCTGAGATGCAGTCTGATGCCGCTGCGTAAAAGTCTGCGCAAAGGCAGCTCTCTCAGTGGTACTACCGTCCCTTGATCCCTTGGTCATATTATTGCATACCTCATAGATCCGCGTTGACTTTGGCCCGTAATGCTGCCGAAAGACACTACGTAGTGACGGTGTCGCTGCTGGGTCTAGAAGTATTCCACGCTTCTGTGGCATCCACTACCTATCCCGTTACCCCGTAACACCACATGTAGATGTGTACATATTGCGTTGCAAACACCTACAACGTAAGTTGCAACATGTAGCAGAATCACATGCTTGTATCGACTCAACCCCTGCAAACGTGGGGGATGGTGCAGGCTGCCATCCATGTGGTAAGATCAGGTACCTGCAACTGCAGTGCTCCGGATGGATGCTGCATGGTGACGAAGAGCGACATTCAGCGTTGTAGTAATAGTCAATCTGGAGATAGGCACTTAGGGTCGATGGCTCCGGTTGTCCAGCGAAACGGTGGTGCTCTGAGGTCCTCGACGTGCGCCAAGGCCTTGGGCATGTGAAGATGCCATCCACGATCTGTACCAAAGTCGCTAGGCTGCCGATGGCTTGCATGATGGGCTCGCAGAGCGTTGAGAGTCGCTAAGCCACTGCAAAAAATGGCTCTCAAATACAGCCTTGTCGTCCCAGGTGGATTCCGACCTCCGAGTCATCAGCCTCTAGCCAGCCCTTGTGCCTGCCACGTGAATGGCGATGGCAACGTCACTCTGGAAATGGTGGCGTCGAAATTTGCATGTCGACACAACCTAGATAGAAATCCAACCCCCGCGGCATGAACACTGATAAACACAAAAGTCCCATCTTTCGGCCGTGAGCCCGAGGCCCAGTCGATCGCCAGGAGGCATGAACATCATGGACATTTGGGGACACAATCGAAAGCTTGCAGAACCCGTGGTGGTCTCGGTTAACCAGCCAATCCTCCAGGCATGTGCCTGACGATGGCAAGGTTTGGAGCCGCAACGGCGGGCTCAGACTTGAGACGTCATGCCAGAAGTGAAAAAGCGTTGGATGGCACAACGGCATGCGATTGGACACTGCCGCCGCTGCGCGAAAAGCCGGCCTTGCCGACGAATGAGGTTACACGAGAGATCGGCCAAGCATGGGGGCGCCAACGACATGTTTCGAAGGATGTGAGGCACACGCTGAGTCGGCCGCAAACCACACAACATGCCATTGCACCGAGCTGAGTCGCCCTGGTCGGTAATTGAGGTGTTATTGCCACCATCAGCAAGAGTCAACTCAAGCAAGAGGCCAGACATGGTTCTTGTGGTTCTGCCTACCGTACCGCCTAGCCGCAGCGGGTCGCAGCCACACGACTGATAGTCTGATAGGACAACTCGCTCGCGCGAAACCAGTGGGGCCCACCCTCATCAACGTACCGCATCTACCATCTGCCCCTCCGACGTAGTAGTGGTGGAGGACCGCGGGCACGCTGAGGCCTAGAGGATGTCGCCGTGCAAAGTGATACGGCTGGGCTGGGTATGACCGAGCCCGCGACACTTTTAATCCGAGATTGCCTTATATACCCTACCGTGCCTCTCACAAGACCGAGACCACTTTTTCTCCACAGACTATCCCACAGAACTGCACTAACTCCGCCCCACTGTGTTGTTTCTTAGGCCAGACGAACTCCCATCTGGACAGCCACCTCCCCGTCTTCCTTCCTCTCCAAACGCTACACACCCATCTGTGTATTGGAAACCACTTTTTTACCTCAACAACCCAGGATTCACAACAGCAAACTCCAACATGTCGGACGTTATCCCCCAAAGCAGGCCGCGGACTTTCCGCAGGCTGAGTTCAAGTGATGCCACCACCGCCGACTTCAGTCTCAAGTCGCCTACTGTCGTTGTCCCGCCCCAGCATTTGATGGACCCCAGTGATGCACACGAAGTTGCAGCGGCCATGGAATTGGCTAGATTGGACCTCGAAGACTCTGATGGACCCGAGGACCCATCAACGCCTGTTGAGAGCTCCGTCACCGACAAATTCGCATTTGCCTTCGACATTGACGGCGTGCTGATTCGTGGCGGTCGTCCAATTCCGGAAGCCATTGAGGCCATGAAGGTTCTCAATGGCAAGAACCAATACGGCATCAAGATGTAAGTCCTTTTGTCCATTCTGGGAAGATCAGTGCTGACGTTCCGCAGTCCTTACATCTTCGTTACCAACGGTGGTGGCAAGACAGAGCAAGAACGTTGCATCCAGCTCAGCCAGCAGATGGAGATCGAAGTCTCACCTGGTCAGTTCATTTGTGGCCACACTCCTATGCGGGAGATGGCCGACAAGTACAAGACTGTGCTTGTCGTCGGTGGCGAGGGCGAGAAGTGCAGAGAAGTTGCCGAGGGCTACGGTTTCACAGACGTCGTGACTCCTGGCGACATCATCAAGGCCAACCCCGACACCACACCTTTCAGGAAGTTGACCCAAGCCGAGTGGGACAACTCAAGAGATCGCGACTTCTCAACCACCGTCATTGAGGCTATTTTCGTGTTCGCCGACAGCAGAGACTGGGCTGGTGACCAACAGATCATCCTCGACTTGCTCCTTTCAAAGGGCGGTGTGCTGAACACTCGTTCCGAGAACTTCGACGAGGGTCCTCCCGTCTTCTTCTCTCACAACGATGTGGTGTGGTCCGCGTCCCACGACCTTACTCGCCTTGGCATGGGTGCCCTTCGCTGCTCCCTCGAGGCTATGTTCAAGGCCGTCACCGGCAAGGAACTTGTCACCACTGCGTTTGGTAAGCCTCAGATCGGCACGTTCGAGTTCGCCACCCGTCTCCTCAGGCAATGGCGCAAGGCCACCCACGGTATCGATGCCGCGCCAGAGACTGTCTACTTCGTCGGCGATACTCCCGAATCTGACATCCGTGGCACCAACGAGTACAACAAGCACAGCGCCAACACCTGGTACTCTATCCTGGTCCAGACCGGCGTATACCAGCCCGGCACACAGCCCAAGTACACTCCCAACCAGACCGTCGAGCACGTCCTGGACGCCGTGAACCACGGTATCGAGCGCGAGAACCGCAGACAGCTCCGCGAATCCCTCGACATCAGTGGCAAGCTTGAGGGCACTGCCATCGCCGACACTGCCCCGCCCACGCCTGCTCGTGGCAACAGCCCGACCATGGTCAAGGACAACCCAATGGAGAAGCTTGCTTTCAGCAACTCACATGCCTCTGCGCAGAAGGTCAATTAGACGCTGCTGCTGAGGTTTCTCATTTTGCATTCAATCTACGCGTTGGCATTTACTCGGCGCTCATATGTGTTTCTTGACATTCTGCAAGACTGAATACCACTAAAGCGAGTGCGGCATCTCTCCTTCGGAGAAGCATGACCGTATCGTATCATACACTACATGTGTACATAGAAGTATGGGCATAAAAGAAGGGAAAGGAAGGCTGTTGACAAAGCAATCTACGAATAAAAGAGAAAAAAAAGATACCAATGTCGACGGAAAAGCGTCAGGCAAAATTTACGGCTAGATGAATATATCATGGTTATGAAATTCACACATCGATCATACATCCACGAACCTGAGGCATCACCAGCACTCACGCAGACCTTCCCATGTCTTTTTCCATCCCATTACTTCATGCCGTCGACCTGCAATGCCATGAATAATGTAACCTTTGCACTTACACCAAGCCCTAGGAGCAGTATCGTCTGGATCTCCGATCAAGCATACACGCGCAAACATCCACGAGTGGAGCTGGGTGGGTCACCAACAATCGCATCCACAATCCCATGGCATGAGCCATGGGGGTGACGAGGAGGAGGCCAACTTGTCGATTTCTCGCCGAATAGCCACCGAAAGTGACAACACGACATACGGACTTGCCACCGATAGTGGCGGTGGCGACGAGTGCCGTAGCGAACATGGATGTTACTTGTTGTAATTATCTGCTTGTCGATGGCACTTCCCGAGTCCAAGGTTTTTGTGAGATAGCATCTCAACAGGTATGAGATCGTATGATTGTGTTGTCTTATGCATGTGATGGCTTGTTATACATTTCTCCAGGGTTAGGGTTGGTGTTATCGAATAGCACCTTTCTTTCGACTCGAGACAACACACGAGATCTCAAACCGTCCCAAACCCATCGTCAGTCCTCTACTATCCGTTGTTACGATCTGATGGCTGGATGGAGTCAACTGTGTACACTTACATCAGTCAACTGGTCAATATATGACACTTTTGACCAACTGTCCCCCGTACCGACTGACTGATATGAAATGTCCGAACGGTTAGCAAACTCCATCCGACTTCCGAAGTGTCCACAGACACGACAGTATGAACCTGAAGACTTCACACTGTCAAATTAGACTCACAACTATGACAGACGCTTTGGAAGGTCGCACGAAACGCGCCAGTATATCGATACGACTAGACCATACTGGATACGACTCAAAGACGCTCACTTCATTCGTATGATCAATCAGAGGGAGATTTCGCAACAATCAATGGTGATAGACGTGAGCCATCTACCCGAGAGACTTGTCCTCGTACCCTCGCACCTCCAACACAGAAATCTCCATCCTCCCGATCGACCACATGAACTAGTCTACAGGCCAAGAGAGGGGTTGCGCGGGGGAATCGGAGAAGGACCCGGGGTAATCAAGAAGACATATGTGCATCGTCGCTTGTGTTGAGTTTGAATCAAGTCGCATGGCACGCGATGGAACACGATGGAACACTATTGAGGCTCTTGGGTTGCAGTAGTTGACTTTCGAGGCGAAATTACCCGGATTTCCCGTTGTGGGAATGCCGTATTCAGCAGAGGGGTGGTGGTGGTGATATTCGACCCATGCGATGTGCAGGTGATCTGGGGGTGTGCATATGCCGTGGTCTTGTGTGATTCACTTGACTGCTCTGATCCATGTGGCTAGTGGTCTGGGGAGCAAGTTGCATAATGGAGGTTCGATTGCCTGAAACTTCCGTAGGGACGATGCCACCGTTCTCGCTGCTCTGCAAGATTGTGTCATTTTTTTCCCTTTATGATATATCGTATCCATTGATGGCCTTGCGACAACACATGCCCCCACCTTGTTTGAGCCCTGGGAATCGACTGACAACGCTGACACAAAAGAACGACAAGTTTAGGTTCCTTCACCGTCCAACTCGAGCACAAAGTCTTTCCTCCTCCGACATAGACCCCAAGTCTAGTACGGCGCATGCATATCTCCCTCACCGCTTTGGATCCAATACATAGAGCTCTCGCTCCTTTGACGACTCGGGATTGAAGCCACTGAGGACTCCGAAGGTGGCATCCGACGCGGTCCAGGGTATCCGCCGTGGCTGCGTGAGACTTCGGACGAGACGAAATCAGGTTGATTAGCAAAGTCGCCGCAGGAGTGGAATCTGGCTTGTTCGCGCAGCCACTGCTCCAGGAGGATGTTCGGACAGGATTGTCTAGGATCGTTTGTTTGTTCTATCGAATCACCTGCACTGCCGCTTGTGTACGAGAGATAACTATCAGCGGAGTGTGCAGGTGGATCTGTATTGACTGCCGTGTCAATGACTCCCCACGCGACAGGTGTCCAGGAAAAAGTTGCGTTGGGTGCTTCGCGGAGGGATTGCGAATGATAGGCACATTTACTGCGACGGCCAGGCCCCTCGTACAACATGTGTGGGTTGCTTATGGAGGTCGAGATTGTGGCTGATGCTGCTCCGGGGAAGAATGGTGTCGCGAGCGGACAGTGGATGGGACGACTTGTGATTGGTGTTGTGGTGGGCGAGATGGCTGGCGAGGAGGATGTCGAGATGACGTTGAAAAAGACGTTGCGGTATGGTGGAGGGCTGAGCGGTATGCGGGCGGGCAGGTATGGGACTGGAAATGTGAGAGAGGGATCGGGCTGCAGAGTCGCTGGTGATGGTGCTACCACGGTGGGTGTTGAGAGGCGTGAGTGCGAGCTTGAGGCTAGCGAGGCAATCGGCTGCCCGGCAGTGGATGTCATTTCGTGCTCTGAAAGCTTCGTGCTGCGGCAAAATGTGAAGATTAGAATGGGGGAGTCCAGCTCCAAGAAGACAGTCGCGCGTGAGAAAAGGTGTTTCTGGTTATGGAGAGACGACAACTCGTTCGTTCGAAAGTATATAAGCGCGTGAGTATCAGCAACCTCCAGTGGCAAGCCTGTCTTACTGGTAGAATCCTCTCAATACTGGGAGATGTCTTGTGGTATTATTGTGCGAGACGATTGACTCATATTTACAGAGTTTCGTTTTGCGAGACTTCCACGGCGCCACGAGTGTGAACCTATGCTCTACCAACCTTGAACGAAAGGATCTAGATCGATGTTAGCAACAGAACAAGATGTCTGACTTGTGATAGAAAGTAGACTCACATCATTCTTTCCAACCTTCACTTCATCGTCTTCAGCCACTCGAACGCCCCCGACAGTCTCAGCGTAGGCCATTGGCGCATCTCCCATGATCTTTCTGTATGCATCACCAACCGTGCTACCTTTGTTCACTAGGACACAGTCTCTGAAAACAGCGGCTCTGTCACCTCCACTAGTACCTGCCTCACCGGAACCGAACGTGCCAATGTTTCGGACGGGGAAGACAGGCACAAGACCAAGTAGTTCTGATGCGCGCGAAAGGACCTGGTTTACACCAGTACTACCGAAGCGGTACAGCACCATGTCCTTCATGTTTTCAACACGCGACTTCAACTTGTCATCCATCTCCTTTAAGCCACCGCCGTCAGCCTCGCCTGCATCTATCAGATCCTCGCGAGTGTCCACAAATTCGGAGCCTGGGATGTAACGGATGTATTCTTGCTTGGCTAGTCGTCTAAGGAACACCTCCGAGATGGCGGAGCACAGCACTATGCTCTCAGGCGATTCCTGTTTTGCGATCTTGGAAATGTTCTTGTCGGCATCCGGGTGGTCGATCTTATTCAGCGCGTATACGGTCGGGAACTTTTCGTCGACAAAGGCCACGACTACATCTTTGATGGTGTCATTGTCCCAGTCCTGCAGTGGCTGCTTGAGTGCGAGCTTGTCCAACGCTCTCGCAATGATCGTCGCGGTACCACCGTAACCAGAGAACTGGCCTTGCAGCGTCTCCACGGGTCCGGCCTTGATTGCGACGTGTCGACGCTTGATACCGCCCCACTTTTGCATCAGGTTGCCGAGCACCCAGTTCACAATTTCTGACTTGAGCCAGAGAATATCCTGCGAAGGGTCGTAACCGCGAGTCGCCTTGCCCTCGGCGTCGGTGGTACCACTCGCGTCAACCACGTGGATGAGTGCATCTGCGTGGCGCAGGTCGTCAAGGAATTTGTTGCCCAATCCCTTTCCCATGTGCGCGCCGGGTACAAGGCCAGCGACGTCCAGCAATTCGATGGGAACGCTGCGCACTCCTCTTTGGCAAACGCCGTAGTTGGGTTTGCATCGCGATTGCAACGGTGGTGCCTCAGACGGCGAAGCGGGAGTGTTGCCGGTTAGGTGCGTCCGCGAGCAGGCGCATGGTATTTGGAGGTAACCCACCGCGCGGTTGGGGTCTATCGTGGTGAACGGGAAGTTGCCTGCGCAGATGAGTCAACGACAGTCCAGAGAGAGCATTGACGGGTATGCGCACCTACTTTTGCTGTGGTGTCGGTCAAGCTGTTCAGGGTGGTGCTTTTTCCTAGGCCGCGATCAGCGCCTCGTCCATCGCACAGCAGTCCATATTGGCGATATACCTGAGCTGGGCTTTCCGACCAGGCCGATGAGAGGATCACGTGGCATGTTGAGAGTTGAGTGAATAGATTGATAGGTTGATAGTGTAGCAAGAGTGTGTATGCGACCGGCGCACAAGGATCTGTCGTGGGGGATAATGGATTGTAAGTTATATCGTCATGCCTTTGCTGTTTGCGTCTTCAGTAGTGCTCGCGTGGCGGGCACTCCCTCTTCGGCGGGGTTTGTGAAAAGGCAAGAGCGATCGACCCGCTGCCGCTGCCGAAAGCCTCGTCCCGGTGAGTCTAAACCGCATCTCGCAGGGCGACTGTTTTCGTTGCGCTGCACCCCTGAGCAAAACAAGCGACGAAAGGATTGTTGCAGACGGGACGGCCGGGGTGGTGGTGCCCTGTAGCGTGACAGTAGGTAATTAGTCTCTTGTACGCCAACAACAGACAGTGACAGCAGGTCGGTGGCTCATGTGACGGGTAGGATGTGGCACGAGCAGTAATGTACTATGTAATGTAGATGGCAGTTGACCTACTGTGTTACATACATGCACCATGAATAGGCATCAAAGCAATAGAGGAACTGATTGACCGTGCTCGTGGAATTTGATGGACGGTTGATTGACGGTTGATTGAAGATTACAGTACTTGGTATGCTGGAGGAAGCGTTGGCCTCCCTCGGATGCTTGCTTGCGCTTATACACACGCTACACGGCAAACGCCTTTGCTAGAGTGATCTCCTTCGACACTCCTTCCATATTCTGCCCTGCCCTGCTGTCTCACACTCTCTACTCTGTGAAGCTTCTTGCCCACTACCGACCCATAGGTGGAAGGCTCGCGACACCGTCCGTCTGCAGCAATGGCCTCGTGAACAGCCAAACAACACACTGACCATACCTACTACCTACACCACTAATTTAATCCGCCTCGCCTGGCCGTGCTTGGGAGGAGACTTCGTATCCGACCTGCTGCCTCTGTTTTGTTTGGCACGTGCGATCCCGCTGCTATACACTACACTATTCTTCGCAACCAGCACCCAATCCGGTGTCCGGCATTGACATCGACCAAAGCCTGCCGAATGCGGTGCTTGAACAACACAACACCATCCCACCATGGACGTCGCAGCAACCCGCTACCAACCCCGCAACCGCGCTCAATCCTACCTCGACCGTGAAAATGGCACTCCTGCCACCGAAGACTCCGGGCCGGAATGTAAGCCAGTCACCTCGGTGCCGGCGAAGGGGTACAACAACGGTGCACTAACATCCAAGACAGCCGAGTCCCAAACGCGCCGCAAGTTTCAGCGAACCGCAGCCAACCCGGAAGATGGCGAGGGATTCAGGAAGCCGTCGATACCAGCCTCTGCAACTCGAAGGCCTGTGGTTGACCGCCGTCCAAGCGACAGCGCTCGCAGGAGGAGCATACATCTAAGAGAGGGTATGAGGGTGCCGAGCGGGCCACGCGAGTTTCCTGGTGGAAGTCCGGGGAAGAGGTATGCGAACATGGTTGAGAACACTGGCGAGGGAAGAACAATTTTGCTCACAAAACAAGCAGGTACGGTCATGACGCTCCTGCTACCGGAAACACCCCAACTCGCCCTTCCCTTCGAACACCTACCGAGCGCTCCGGCTTCAAGAACCCTCCGGCCGATGTCAGGACTGGCTCTCCGACTTCCACAAAGGCCCCGCGTGTCAATGGAGATTTTGATTTCATACCACAAGTCAACTTTGACGACTTCCAATCTCGCCTTGCCAATTTTGACGGCTCTTCATCTTTATTGAGCGAATTTCCAGCAGTCGGCGGAGGACGTGTACTATCACATGATAAGAGCGGTGGTATGGCGCCCAGAAGTGCGGGATTCGCAAACGTTCGACCCTCGACAGAACGATCGGAAGAGATACAGAGCGAGAAGGCTGCGATGGGGATTGGCCGAAGTGCGAGCTACAGACAAACGTATGGGACCGGCGCTCTTCCAAGGCTACCTGCGGGACAAGGCAACACGAGAGAGCCTCCGGCGTCTGCTCCAGCTCCAGCTCCTGCTTCAGTCGCAGCTCCGACTACGACTACCACTCAACCGACCGTGTCTCTGAGGACAAGGAGGCAATCTACGGTACCACAGAACCCTTCGACTTTTGGACAGCCGCTCCCAGCGAATCCTACAAAAACACCGAGGAAATCTATCGGTCCTGGCCTGTTCAGCAGCATCATAGATCGCAAGCCTGTCCCACAAGCAGGCCCCACTGTTCAACCAGACTCGTTGAAACCAGTCCCGGTTCGCAGTGACAGTCTGGGGAATGTTAAGCGCAGCACACTCCAGCCGTCCGCGTCAGCTGGCGCAGAACTCCCACGTGTGTCAACACTTACTGCAACCACACAATCTCGGCAAGCGAAAGTGAGGAGCGTGGTGCCCGTCATGAGAGACGGCGACTTCAATGCAGGCGGCGGACGATCCCCTGGCAAAGCTACGGTATATCGTGCAACCACGCCCACCTCCACCTCTAGTAACAAGCGCCAATCGATTGCTTCTGGTCGTATGAGTGGCTTGGGTGCTAGGACAATCAGTCCTACAGACGCAAGACGACTCAAGCGCCTTTCAACCGCCAACCCGCCACCAATGCCATCGAATACGCCTAAACATCCAGCAACACCACACGACGACGATCCCGTCATGCCTCCCCGACTTCCAGAACTCCCACGATTCGCGCAGGCGTCTCCGAGCCTCATTCCTCGGAAGGCCAGCACTAGTCATAGCCTGACACCGACATCCGCCCGAGCATCGCCTGAGAACAAAAACCTGTCCCGGGGAACTGAGCCAAGCCTGAGCAACAAATCTAGCTACCAGTCTCTGATGACAAACCCCAACACCTCAAGCTCAAGACTTCCGCAATTGAAGAGTCGAAACGTGCATTCGAGCTCTGCCCAGTATGGCGAAGATTCTGAGGTTATTCCGCCAGTCCCTGCAATCCCCAAAAACTACGAGAGTCCGAAGGAATACGAGAATTCTTTCTGGTCGAACAGTCGCAAGAGTAGCACCGCTACTTTCAACGAGAACGCGAATCACCAGAATGACGGCAGTGCTTCCCTCATGGCTCCCACGACAACAGACGCAGGACAACGCTCCAGCTTTGAAGCCCCAACGTTGGAAACGCCTCGGAAGGCCATGCATAGGCGCAACCGAACCGTAGGAAGTCCCACTCACGGTGCCACCGCTTCTGCGACGAAGCCGAAGTCCCAACTTGAGTCTACCGGGCGCCGGAACAACGCACTTCAGCCACTGCGGTTGCCGCCTCTGAATTTACTTCCGCTCGGCGCTTCTTTGGCCAACCACAACTCCAACTTCTCCACGCCTGCGAGTGAGCAACAAGAACGCGATCAGTTTGCGACAGCTCAAACGCCAGAGCCAAAGCGCGTCCCGAAAACACCGTCAACGCCGATGACCGCAAGCAAAGCAACCTTCTTTAGGCGACAGGAGAAGGAACGGGAAGCGGCTCAAAAGCACTTACGCAGCGCATCATCTCAAAACGCTTTGAAGGATATCATGGGCTTCGACGAGTCCGTTTCGCGGTTCTTCGACGACAGCGATCCCGAGCCCCTCGGCGCTGGCATCCCGATACAAGTTCAGAAGCAGCAGCAGCAACAGCAGAGATCGGCTATCACCCCCTTTGCGTCAGGTTCGCTCCCCAAGCACTCTAACGAATTTGTACGCCTACGAGGACGGCCCAGTGGAGAATACAAAGCAGAAGCCGAAACGTTCAATGCTGCAAACTATGGCATTTCACGCCAACAATCTGACAAGTCACAGAATACTCGTCAAGTCAACAGTGGCACTGGTACCAGCTTCAAGACTGCAAATGAGACACCTGGCTCCGGTAACAGTCCAGTGACCGAGTCAGGGCCGCCTCCCTCGGTTGAGACGAAGAAAGAGAGCAGTGGACTTCGGCGGAAACTGAGTCTAGGATGGCGCCGTTCTTCCAGCAAGGGTGCGAATCATCCTGAAAACAAAACTAGTCCACCAGAAATGCCAGCGGAGAAGCCAAAGGCTACCATCAGAGCTATACCAAAGCCTGGAAGTATGCCTCCGCCAAAATTACCGACGAGCGCCACATGGAGTGGTGATCTTCCTTCTTTGCCGAGTAGTGCCCGACCGAGCCTGGATTATGCACGCAAAAAGTCCAATCCTGGCTTGAACAACGTGTACACCAACTCTGCATCCAACAGTGAGCAAGATCAGCAGGCACCTGCTCCGCCACCGAAGACTCGGGCCTTGCATACGGAACAGCCGCAACCTGTGTCGAACCGTGCAAGCAGTTGGGGCAACTTCAGCTTTGGCAATCGTTCATCGGCCGCCGCGAAAGCGCAGACGAGCAGCGCTCCTAAACCCAAACCTTCTCCATCCTCAAACTCCATATCTGCCATTGTCAAAGACAAGGACGACATGGCCGCTGATGATGAGATGCGCCGACTGAGTCAAAAGCGGCGCGACGTCGATCAAGCTGCCCGCGAGACCGAGGCCTTGAAGAAGCGTGCTATTGCCCGCAGCCCGATGAGTCCCGAGCAAGTATTGCATGACCGAAACTGTTCTTTGAACATCTTTGAGCGCGGCGAGGTCATGGACTACGACAAAGAAGGTGTGTATTTCACCGGCACCAAAGATGCGCGCAAGATCATTGGATCCGTTTCTTCTCAGCAAGGCAGCGACAAAGACAAGTCCACCAATTATGGATATGACGATGAGAGAGGCGACTACAACATCGTGTTTGGTGATCACCTCGCCTATCGGTACGAGGTCATCGACGTACTCGGTAAGGGATCATTCGGACAAGTCGTGCGATGCGTGGACCATCGAGACGGTGGCATTGTTGCCGTCAAGATCATTCGCAACAAGAAAAGGTTTCACCAGCAGGCGCTTGTGGAAGTAGGTATCTTGGGACGTTTGAGAGATTGGGTAAGTCTTGACCTTTACGTTCGACCTGGTTGTACCACTGCTAATGCTGCCTCTTCCAGGACCCCGATGAGTCCTACGCCACACTCTCGATCACATCCTCGTTCTACTTCCGCTCGCATCTCTGCATCGTCACGCCCTGTCTGTCGATCAACCTTTACGAGTTCATCCGTGCGCACAACTTCCAAGGGTTTTCCCTCCCTCTCATTCGTCGTTTCTCGCGTCAGATGGTGGCATGTCTGGTTCTGCTGCAGCAGAAGCACATCATTCACTGCGATCTCAAGCCGGAAAACATCTTGCTCTGCGAGGCTCGGAAAGCCGACGTCCGAGTCATCGACTTTGGCAGCTCTTGTCGCGAAGAAGAGAAGGTCTACACTTACATCCAATCGCGTTTCTACCGCAGTCCGGAAGTCATTCTCGGCAGCAGCTACGGCTTGGGCATCGATATGTGGTCTTTTGGTTGCATTCTTGCGGAGCTCTGGACTGGCTATCCGATTTTCCCTGGTGAGAACGAACAGGAACAGCTGGCCTGCATCATGGAGATTTTCGGGCCACCCGACAAGCATCTGGTTGAGAAGTGCACACGCAAGAAGCTCTTTTTCGATTCAGTTGGCAAGCCCAGAGTCACTGTCAGCAGCAAAGGCAGGAGACGTCGCCCAAGCAGCAAGACATTGCAGCAGGCACTGAAGACGGATGACGATGCTTTCATTGACTTTATTGCACGCTGTCTACGCTGGGACCCCAACCGCCGCCTCAAACCCAGCGACGCTGTCAACCATCCCTTCATTACGAACATGCCACTGAGTCAACGTCCTGGCATTCCAGAAGAGGCCCGCCGTACTGCTCGTGTGCGCTCCACCGCCACCGGCCCAGCTGCTCCGCCTAGTGTGCCATCGCCCGTTAAGCGCGCTGCCAACCAGGGCAATGCTTTCGCTCAGCAGCAAGTCCAGCAACAGGCAGCCGCCACTATACGCGTCAATGTAGGCTCTACGCAGCAAACGGCGGTTCGGTCCAACCCACCGCTCGCGTCAAGCCCTTCGAAGCCTTTGGTGTCAGGACGCAGACATCCGAGCGTTGCGTCCGCGAATGCTGCGGCCGTTGCTGGAAGCAAACGCGCGAGCAATGGTATCGTGCTGGGCTCTCAATCAAATTTGAGCAGTCTGCCGACTATGCAGCAGCCCAACAATACTGCCGGAAGACAGGGCAATCCGAGTCTTGCACAGCTGGCGGCGAGGGAGAGCATGGCAAACATGAACGCCTCGAACACCAACTCTGGAGGTGCAACATCGGGACTGGGTAGTGCCAGGTGGAGATCATGAGACATGATCTTGATGCGGCGGATGCGACAATAGTGTCGCAGGCCACCAGCATTTCTTTAACGTCGACATGCATTTGCCGCTGACTTTATGCGAGCATGCTTGAAGCTGCTGGACGGCACACACAATAGGAGCAGGACATTTCGTTGGCCAACGCGGGACGACCTCGCTTGGGACTCGGAGGCATTATGGAATGCCTCGATTCTGATTCAGCGATATGAATGTATTTATGTAGATAAGACAAAAGCATGAGCATGCGTCACGAGATATCACAAGGTGTATTTTATGATCAAGCGGCTCCTGTCCCGACCCACATCGACGTTCATGTGCGATGGCTTTCAAGTTGAGAATCTGACTACGTACATTATACAAGTAGCATTCATTTCCTTTCTAATCAAAGTCAGTGAAAGTGTGTATTCGTTTGACAAATCTTGGTATGTGTGGAGGATGCATGTGTAATGTAGATGTGCTCAGCCCTATGGACAAGCTGAAACACGGGCTTCGTGTCAGATTTAGTAGCGCAACGTCTACGGGTACCGACCGGTTCACAGGAGGGATAGGTAACTGCCAATAACACACCTACAACTATACAATAATAATCACGTCTCTCGCACCTGTCGCATCCGGTAATGCCGATAAGGTAGCCCGTCACGTGCATCACTGCTATCTCAAGGAGAAAGGCAGGGCTCACGACTCTCAATCGCGCTTGAACAGACAGGGACTCGTCATTCCAGAATAGGTACATGTAGGTGCAATCCACCCGATGCTCAACCACGCAGCGCAACAAGCGACAACCTCGCATGGTAATAGGTACTGACCCTCTCCTCTCCTCTGCAGTCTCCCCTCCGCATACCACTGAGATACCGCTTTCCGTCTCGCAAAATGGCCGTCTCACGCAGCCTGCGCCGGAACAACGCCATCACATACCTCCTTGCCGGCTCGCTGTGCATCATCTTCCTATACTTCTTCTTCGGTAGCAGCGATCTGACTTCCCTGCCGACATCACCTCGCCAACTACTCAAGAGCAAGGATGCCGCGTCAAACCCGCTCTCGCCGCCTTCGCTGCCGTTCAAGAAGCAGGACCCCAACGAGATCCCTGCTCCGCCGCCCGTGGTCCACTATCATATGAACAATGTTACCACCACTTCAGACCCAATCGGCAACCGCGAAAGTGTGCTCATCCTGACACCCCTCGCGCGCTTCTATCAGGAGTACTGGGACAATCTGGTCAAGCTGAGCTACCCGCACGACCTGATCTCGCTGGGCTTCATCATCCCTAAAGGAAAAGAAGGCAATGAAGCCACAAAGTTGCTGCAAGAGCGGATACAAAAGACACAGGCACCCACAAACAAGAATCGCTTCGCCTCCATTACCATTGAGCGCCAGGATGACGAGCCTCCTGTCGCGCAGACCGAGTCGGAGCGTCACGCTCTTGCCCACCAGAAGGAGCGCAGAGCAGCCATGAGCCGCGCCCGCAACAATCTCTTATTCACCACTCTCGGTCCTACAACCTCCTGGGTTCTTTGGCTTGACAGCGACATCATCGAGACCCCGCCTTCGCTCATCCAGGATCTGGCCAGCCACGACAAGGAGATCATCGTGCCCAACTGCTTCCAGCGTTACTACAACAAGGAGAAGGATGCTCAGGATATCAGGCCTTACGACTTCAACAGCTGGCAGGACTCGCCGACTGCACAGGGACTGGCGGAGAAGATGGGACCCGACGAGATTTTGTTGGAGGGATATGCAGAGATGGCAACATACAGGACGCTCATGGCGTACTTGGGTGGTATGAATTGACCTCTCTCAATCGGCGCAATTTGACCCAGATTACTGACAATTTTCAGATCCCAATGGCAACAAGCAGAAGGTCATTGACCTTGACGGTGTGGGTGGCACCGCTCTTCTCGTAAAAGCAGACGTCCACCGCGACGGCGCCATGTTCCCTCCATTCCCCTTCTACCACCTCATCGAGACGGAAGGCTTCGCCAAGATGGCGAGACGACTGGGCTGGAAATCTTACGGCCTGCCAAACTACTACGTACGAGCGCCTGCATCCCCCTGATCCTAACACAAGAGCATATCACTAACCCATGATCCGTAGGTGTACCACTACAACGAGTAAAAATAGAGAAGCTCTGATATCCCCAATTTCACCGATTGTGGCTCCCTCCCTGGCGGTCCGGCGGCGGCGTTTGGAAAAGGCGTTTTGTGTTGACGAACATGTTTATTCGAAAAATGAGCAGTGGAGGATATACTAAAGCATAAAGAGACTACGAAAATTCTTATACTCAGGGAGCCAACGGCTGTATAGCTGTTTGTATTGGCCGTAAGATTACGCTTTCCTACTTTTTATTCTCTTGGTCAAAGCTTTGGCACACCTCACTCACTGGGGGAGTTGTGCACATGATGCGATCCACTACGATGCTTATTTTGTGGAATCAAATTCTCGCATTTGACTCCACTGCACCGGTCTACCTTGCGCAGCTAAACCTTTGTCGCGGCACTTCTTAGCCGCGACACCACACCAAACCACACCACACCACCACTTTGAGCTACAGGAATTGGCGAGCAACATTTTGCGAATCGACCGACGCGGCCTGAGTCTCATCTCGAGTAAAATCAAACTACTCACGGTCGCTAATTTGCACCGCCTCACAACAAGACCCAAGTACCACCCCGAGGGAAACCTACGAATGTTCGCCATTTGGCGACTCCTCAAGGAGCGACTCAATTCACAGTATACACGACGCGAGGCAGGCCCATCGGCGGTCGCTACCTCACCACAACTCACCGGAGCAACAATGTCTCACATAGACAACACAATAATCGTCGTCGCTAACCCACAGCCTGAGGCACACCCCAACAACATCGCTTCTTCACCTTGCTCTCCGCAACCGAGTGAACACCAAATTTCTGCAGCACGACCGAACGTAAGTGGCTCCCCTTTCCAAGATGACCAGCCCTCACTGACCGACCAAACTAGATGGATCTCACCGCTCCAGACGACGGGCAATACCCCGAAGAAGACCTCCTCACCACACTCCCAAACGAACTACTCGCGCACATCATCAAACTCCCCCCTGTCCGCGAGATCTGTCGCCTCCGAGGACAGAACAGACACGTGCGAAGCTTCATCGATGCAAATCAGCGTTTGCTGGTGAAGGACGTCATCAAGCATCACCGCGATCGCATTCGCGCCGAACACAGGCTACTCACCGATCTCGCCGACTGTGATATCTTTGACGCAATGCAACGATACTACTCCCATTACGGCCATGTCGGCCACCCGACAGTCAATTCTATCAAGTCAAGAGCTGCAGCTTCAACTCTGAAGATTAAATGGAACGAATCGAAGAGTATCGATGAACTGATGTCCACACCCGGACTACTGTACTGCTTTTCGAAGTTCCAAAGGGCGAAAACCCCCAAACGCCGCATTCGTTGGCGCCGAAAGTTGCAAGGCCCGAGGATCGAGTTGATTCCGCCGGTCTTAGAGCAATCAGGCCTGGAGGCGCTCCGCAAAAAGTTACAGTCTGAACCGGCTGCCAGGCACCCCGCCTATCCAGACGTGCCTTCGGTCTTCCACACCACACGATTCGTCTTGCGAGCGCCGTGGATAACTCCCGAGCCTGAAGAGATCCCGGGCGTTCACGACGTCCAAGACGCTCTGTTTCACAAAGTGCTCGACCTACCCCTGTTGGACTCGGATTGCAGTTTAGCATTTTGCTCCCACAACGTCAGGACCCCTGTCGCGTTGCAGATGATTGCCTCGGGTCTGTCGACTGTGCTGCAAGAAGCCGACGTCTTGGAAGACATCTACATCTGGTATACCGCGGGTTGAAGTGGAGCACGTTCGGTGGTATTGGCTCGTTGCATAGCTGGCGAGTGGCACTTCGTGGACGAGCATCGAGATCGTTTTTAATCTGGCGGTACTTCGTTGGTGCGTGTTGGATACAGCGTTGTTCTTGGTCTTTGTTGCGAATTTCACAGCAAGCGGGTTCGGCAGTAACTCAAGAGCGAAGCACACAATTCATGCAGTACCAAAGATGAGTCGATATATTGGAGCATTGCTTCCGATTAGCTGCGGTCATGATGACAGGGTTAGGGTTGGTGTAACAGCACAACGATTGCAACGATCGCGGTTTCGCTTATTTCAATGGACAGAAATAGAGCGGCAGGCGAACTACATTTCACCGAGTCACAGAGACAATGACAACAGCAGCAAAGCGAAGCCGACTTTATGAGTGCAGCAGTTCCACCTGAGCGTATGGATTTATGGGGGAAACGACCTTCATGACCGACCGGTTCATGAGCAGGGAGTTCCATGAAACTTGTAACATTGTATGCGATGGGGATGTGTGACAAGTCGAGTCCTTTCTCGACGCTGAAGTCTCACTATATCCATGTTGCGTATCGCATTCGAGGTTATCTGTGATCTCGAAATGGAAGTCTTGGCCGGTAGATCGCAGATGACGGATGTCTGGTAGCCTTTCAATTTTTCGAGTACCACTCTCATGATTGTTCACAGCGGTATTCTCGTTGTGACTTGATTCATGACAGTATTGGTTATCAAATATACAATGCAAGGATGTTACGACATCGAGCAGACGGCAGGTGCACAGCTTCTCGCCTAGCGCCGGTCATCCGGTCATCACGGACTTGCTTGCAAATCACGCCATTACAAGTAGAAAGTATATATAGATGTAGTCTCGCACATCATCAGCGACTCCATATTTCCATTCACAGTGTGACCCGCTTCGTTTTGATTACTTCAGAAAATAAAGTCTCTGACGGTAGCCATCGAAATGCCTCCTCTCGCAGACACTCTTGCTTCGATGTGGGCGTTTTGCCCATCTGGAGGACCCATCAACATACCTGTTTCGACTACGAGCTCAAGCAACACCGTATCTGGAGATCCTGAAAAGACCATGACGAAGACTGGCTGAGAAATCTTCGCATCATCTATCCCATACGAAATACACATACACAGCTTCGGCGTTCAGAGCTATCCCGCAGCACCTTGCACCAGCCAGCCAGATCTACCACCACCCGAAATCAGGCATTTCGGGTCCAGAGACATGGTCCGACCGCTCACTCATGTCTGCGAAAATTGGCACGACTACATGTATCTCATGCAACGCAAGCCAGCATTGATGATGTGGCACTGTCACGTTTGTTGCAGTACTATGAGTGGGAACGATTTTGGAGGCACCAGTCGCTCGATGGGTCGATGATATCTTGCGTGGAAGACGAGGAGCGTAGCATCCTTGAAGCATGTACTTTTATGCTTCGGGCCATGCACGACCTTGTAAGAATCTGCTTGCTGGAGATCGGGCGTTGTGTTGCTGATTCGCTCCAAGAAGTTTTTATTCGGCGTATCGCGAGAGCACGTGGTAGTCTAGATGAAACAAGGTTGCCCGTATACGAGAAAGTGGAGTGAAGTGAAGGATATGCCAGCCTTCGACGACTTCACTTGTCCTCCTAGCTTCCGTGCTCTTGACGTGTGCTTGTGATCTTGATTCTCATCATTGGCGTTTGACAGTCGCATGTGTGGGACTGACATATGTAAGTTGCGCTCTGTATCTTGTGATGAATTCCTCAGTTTGCTATTTTGAACGGTCAGTGCATGTTTGAAACAATTACATCAAATGAGCGACTGAGCCGCCAGCTCCACCACCGAAGCAACAAATCTTTGTCAACAACCCTCACTAGGTCCTCAACTCCAGCGAACAACCGGCTACACATACAGCAAACAGCCACAATGGCCGGATACCTATCCCATCTCGCGCTCCTCCCCAAAACAACGTACTCGCCGTACCGCGAAGGCGAGCGCAAGTCCACATCGGCGCCGAACTCAGGCAGACCAGCTTTCCCTTCTTCACCACGAACCCTCGAGCGCGCCAACACCGAAACACCAAAGAGCTTCGGCTTCCACGGTCATTCGCCAAAACCGTCCGCATCTCTCGGAACCTCGAAGCTGCCGCATTCCCTGACCAAAGCAACGCCACACCCGAAGGACAACGCTACACCCTTGCCAGTCTACTCCCCCAGCGTGTGCTCTTCCTCACCGCAAATTCAAGCGCTGTCGTCTCCCTCTCCAGTCCTGGGCCGAACACGAACCATTCGAACGAGATCGCCTTTCCCCTTCTCTAGACATGGCCGCGGATCTGCGGAGCCTACCGACCCAAAACCGAAGCGTAACAAGCTGGTGAAAAAGGGTAGGATCTCGCAGCCCACCTTCGTGATGGTGAGTCCAGAAACGGCGAGAGCAGAACGAGCTGCGATGGAGGCTGGAGCGGCGGAGCTTGGGTTGCAGTTGGCGGATGTCGTAGCTAAGATGGAGGATCAGGCGGAAATTGGGTCGATTGAAAGGCTGGAAGAAGACGTTACGTCATGCGAAGTGGCGTCTACAGACGCAGGAGATGGAACTGAGGTGGACAACAAAGACCGGAAGCAGATCAAACGCTGGAGCAGAGCGCCGTTACTGCCCGACTTCGACTTTTCCTTCACATCTTCGAACTCCAACCCTCTTTTCGACCCGATAACCGACGAGGCCATCATCCAAGACTCAAAATCGCCTCATGGATCCGCAGAAAGCACAAGCATCGTCTCAGATCTTCGTCAAGCAGCCACCCAAGCCCATACCGCCACAGCGATCACCCCCACGGGCGCAAGCAAAGTCACCTATCGCTGCAACATCCATGCTCAGAACGGCGCCTCCCACCTTGCTGTCGAGCGTGCCTGCTCTGAGGTCATCACAGAAGCCGGCGGCTGCATGCTCGACTCTTACTCCTTCCCAGGCGGCTTCATGTTCCGCATCCCGTCGGATGTCTCTGAGCCCATCACGTCCTGCGAGCTGCCGGCTCGAGGGGTGAAGATCGAATTGGAGAAATGGAGCGAGTTTCCGTTGCCGAACTTCGATGGATTGGGCATGAACCCTCCGAGTAGGACTTTTAAAGAAGAGTGGCTTGCGGTTCACAGCGAGGCGGCGCAGGTGGAAGCGGCTGAGCGGCTGAGTGGTAAAAGCAATACACAGAAACGGGTTCAGACATGGAACAATGCACTGACAGCATGGGAGCAGTCAAAGGGGAAGCAAGATCTGGATACACCAAGGAGGCACAATACGGTGAAACAACCGTATATGAGTGGAAAGGGCGTGACAGAGAGATCAAATCGGTGCTTACCAGCAAGCCGTGAGAACGCTATTTCCCTGGTAGGCAGCCTCGAGACGATGCGGCGATGTGGACACGAAGAAAACGGTGCTATCGGGAACGTGTCGTTCACCCCCAGAAGCACGAAGCACTCTCAGGGTAACAGCGAACATCGCTTAACGGTAGTCTCGGATATTCCTGACAGCGACGAAGAGAGTGGTGGCGAAGAATGGGAGAGCGTGCGGAGCGACCTAGAGGGTTAAGCACAGAATGCAGCCGTAGGTGGAGGCTCAAAATTGTATACTTGTCTATGATTGAAGAGGACATTCCATTGTATGAGGATTGTTGGTTTAGCTCCAGCTGATACTGTGGAGAAGGTCAGCGCTGTCATTATAGCATTCGAAATAGTGCGGTGAAAGACTTACCCTAACATGATGCCTGCTCCAACGGCCATGGCCAGAAACTGTGTTACGATTCCCTGTAGTTCCTTCAACTTGTTTGGGCCTGTCTCGAGCATCTCAGGAATCACACCGACAGTACCGACGTACAAGAAGGTTCCAGCCGTGAACGGTAGGAGGAGGTCGCCCCATTGCAGGCTGGTTCCAAGAAGGCCTTGGTTGCCCAGTCCCTTGGCCAGCTCGACGGAAGCGCTGTTACCTCCGAACTCCTGGACAGCAACACCGATGGCTGTTCCCAGGACTGCGCCCATAGCTGTGACAAACTGCAGACCCATGGCGAGCTTCTTGCTCATGCCGCCCTGAATAAGCAGCGCAAAGTCACCAACCTCGTGAGGGATCTCGTGGCAGAAGACAGCAAGAGTCGTAGTAGCACCAATGGTAGGAGAGGCATAGAAGGAGGAGCTCAAGGCAAGACCATCGGTAATGTTGTGAGTGAAATCAGCAACAATGTTGAGATAGGCCGAGAGCTTGATCTCCTTCTTGGGCGGCTCGGTAATAGACGGAGCCACAGACGAAGATTTCGCATCCTTACCCTTGCGGTTGCGAAGAGTGGCATCCGTGTCTTCGAGAGCAGAAGCCTTGGCTGTGGCGTCGCCTAGGTGTCCGTTCGTAGAGTGGCCGTGGTCGTGACTGTGACCTTCGCCGCCTGTTGCAATTCTCAATCCCTTGTCCATTGCGACGAAGGTCACAAACCCGACCATGATGGCCACTCCAAGAAGGAGGTTCTTGTTCGGCTCGACCAATCTGACCCGAACCTCTCCCTCTGGCACCTCACCAAGGAAGATCTCAGGCAACAGGTGGAACAACGTGTCGCCGAGCAAGCCGCCAACAGCGAAAGCTACCATCACATTCAAACTGCTCGGGTCGACATTTGTGGGCACAAGAGCGAGGATGAAGTTCGGCGGACCAGAGATGTAGGCTGTAGCGAGGAAGGAGTTGATAGCTGGCGAGGAGGACGGGAACAGCACCTTGAAGGTCTGTTGGAGCAGGGATGATGTCTCTTCTTCTTCAGAGGCATGGTATGCAGTCAATTGCTCGACAATGGGGCAAGACTGAAAGATTGCTTAGCAGATGTTGCCGTACGTTTTATCGACACAATGCGAATACCTGCAACTGTTCTTCAATCTCCTGCGTGCTGAACGAGCCGACATCGAGTTTGATAGCGGATTTCTCCGTAGCTTGAGCATAGACCGAGCAGACCACGATGGCCACTACAGCCAGCAAAGCCAGCCTCAAAGATCTCATCGCCATTGTGTTGTTGAGTTGGAGTTGTTGGGTTTCGTAAAGTATCTCCAGCTGTCCGATTCACTTCGACTACTGACGTCGCGCGGCGTGGGCATTGAACCCTGCATTATAGTGGGGACCTTGTCGGCTCGGCGCGATCTATCCCCCGGCTTTCCTCTTTGGCGCTATCCAAAAAAAGTCCCAAGAAAGCAGCCATCCGATCCAACCTTGCGACCTGCAAACCTGCAACACCCATTCCTCAATCACAAACCAAAATGGGCCGTGTACTCCAGAAGAAGAAGAACCGCTCCGGCACCGCCAGAGTGCGCCAAAAGCCCAAGTCCGAGAAGAAGATCCTCAACAACCCCATCATAGCCGCCAACTGGGACAAGTCGCAAACCATCACACAGAACTACAAGCGCCTAGGCCTGACGTCGAAACTCAACAAGCACACCGGCGGAACCGAGCGCAAAGCAGACGAGAACGAGCAACTGGAAGCAGGCAAGCCCGGGAAGACCAGGAAGCGCCAGGATGAGGATGCTCTGAGCATTGTCGGCCACAAGCAGGCGAGCCTGCAGCAGGGTCTGTCGGAGGTGAAGATCGTGCGAGACCCGGAGACCGGAGCTATTCTGGAGGTCATTGAGAGCACTGCGGGCAAAGCGAACCCGCTCAACGATCCCTTGAACGACCTGGACAGCGACGACGAAATGGACCAGCAGCCCGGCTGGGCGCGCAGAGGCACCCAGCACGGCAATGTTGAGGAAGGCGACTTTGAGGGCTTTGGAGACGACGACGGCAAGACGGATGTGGTTCGTCAATTAGAGGCACGCGCAAGCATGCCGGCCAAGAAGTACAAGCGTAAGCAGACCGATAACGAGGTCGCTTTCATCGAGGACCTGGTGCGTAAATACGGCGACGATGTCGGCAAGATGGCGCGCGACATGAAGATCAACTACATGCAAAGAACGGAGGGTGACTTGAAGAAGAGGATTAAGACGTGGAGAGAGGCCGGCGGAAAGATCGAGGGCGAGTGAGGGCTTATCCTCGCAATCGCGATCTTCAATTCATTTTCATTGCCGCCACCCATGGGTCACCTTGGGTCAAGGCTGGCAACTGTTCGTCTCATTGTCGAGCGGACTGATGACTTGCGCAGAGGAACAGGTAGCCTGCCTGCCCTTCACGCCGCGAAGTGGAACGTTATAAGGATGTGCCGGCGTCTGATCGTTCCTGGGAAAGGCGGCGTTTGTTTCGAGAAAGGTTCTGCACTTCGATCGCCGTGGCGACTGGCATGGGCCTGCACTTCCATCGGGGAGTCAGACCAACGGGGTTGGAGTCTGGAGAGCACTGATATAACGTCATACACATGCAGCATCGTTCATAGAGACGCCTCCAGCGGCGCATCAAAATCTCGCATCGAGTCCATCAATCCAGCGCCTGCGCTCTGTTCCCTAATCTGTAGAGCAGCACCCAGATACAAACTGATTCAAACGCCTTATCGCCATTGTAATCCTCTCACCATCCTGGTTCCCGTGCCGTTGTTGATGCAGCCATTCTGCCGTCTGCGCCTGCCTCGGTGACGTTGTCATCGCCGCCAGTGAGGTAGCTTGCTTTTTCTGCCTCCTCGTACTCCCCAATCAATTCCATCACTACTTCTCTCGCGCTATCGAACTCACCCAGGCCGTCGCGGAATGGCTCCTCGCGCTTGTACTGCTCGAGGAAAGCATTGCGTTTGCGCAGACGATCGTACTGCCCTACAATGCGCTTGAAGAGGGTGTTGATACCCGTGTGATTGGCCAACATGAGACCAGAGACACGCGGGGGCGGGCGTGAGCTGTACGGCGGCTGGAGGAATGGAGATGTTCGAGTAAGGGCGACTTGGATGCTTGCAGGACCCCAAGGTATGAAAGTGGCGAGCTGGCGTTCGCGAATGCGTAGAAGCGATTTGTGGACCTACAAGTTGAGATTGTTAGTCATTTCTCTCACTCAAGCTCATGATTTCGGAAAGGCACGTACGTCAGTGGGGTCGGCTTCGCCCATGATGATATTGAGAATCGAGATGTAGCAGCTGTTCTTGCTTGGGCTGGCCGAGACCATGCGGTTCTTGGGCTGGAGAAGTCGGCGCATTACGTCAAGCACAGTGGTTTTGCGGACCATTCTTGCAGCTTCAACGTTGTCGCCGGTGAAAGGCGTGTAGCTCGTTTGCAAGAAGTGGCACTTTGGCGTTGGGATAAGGCTTGCGACAATACCGACAAGGTCGTTGTGCATGTAGCCGGGGTATCGCAAGGTGGTAGTACTGGCGCACATGACCGTACTGACTAGCTGGTTGGTCTGCTGGAATGAGGGCTCTTGTACGTGAAGCGTGTCGGCCGCAATGCGAGAGAGGGCACCGTTGTCCAAGACAACAACCGAATCCGCATTTTGAGTAAGACGTTTGAGCGCGAGCAGGGAGTTGTACGGTTGTACCACGACGTCGCCAGCATTTTGTGTGTCAGGGAAGACCGAGTACGTCTGGATCAGCTTCTTTGGGAAGCGATCGTTGAGTCTCTCCAGCAGGAAAGATCCGAGACCCGATCCAGTACCACCCGCAATAGAGTGAAGCAGCATGAAGCCCTACAACACGATCAGCATCTTGTAGTCCGAGTTCCCGAGATCTCTCTACTACGCACCTCCAAGCTGTCACTGCCGTCTGCCTCTCTGTCGATCATATCCAGCACCTCGTCTTGCACAGTCTCGCCCATGGCGTATCCTGCCGCCCAATTGTTACCCGCACCCGCACCCTCCTTGTGCACGTAAAAGTTCTCCGGGTTGTAGATGTTGCCGTACGGCCCATTGACGATGCCGTTGATCACTCGAGGCTCAAGGTCCAGCATAATCGCGCGCGGGACGTAGCGCGTATCGTCGGACTGGTAGAAGAAGACATCTTTGCGATCGCCGCCGGCATGTGGTCCCTCGGCAGCGTAGGGATGTAGGTTGCCGTTTTGGTCGATTCCATGCTCCAGACAGAGCTGTTGCCAGAATTGGGAGCCGACTGGTTTGTACAGTGAGTAAGTGGTTGTTCGCGGTGAGTGCAGGTGGGGTTGGCGACGTACCACTGTTACCGCATTGGCCGGCCTGGAGAGTGATGATTTCACTGCGAGAACGTTAGTATAGTACAAATGAGGTCTCGCGAGCTATAGAGAAGCTTACCGAGGCATGTTGCCCTCCTGTGCCGCGCATGCGTTGTCTCGTGTTGGCTCGTGTCGGAGAAAGTCTGGTGGAGGACGCGATGGGAAGCATCGAGACGCGAAAGAGTGTGGGGTGGACGTGACATCAACAGCAAGAATATGTACATACATCCAATCAATTGCCGGCACAAACATAAGATGTATTACGCACTTGTCTATCCATTGCGTTGATCTTGGCTTATGTTATTCTGAGAGCTCTTCCTACAGGGGTCTCCACGAGACTCTTTTTGGATGCTGGATCAACTCGAGTACATCGGGAGTTATGGCTTGTTCGTGTTATCGTTATGGTCATATGTACATATATCTCGTCTATTTATGCTCGTCGGCACCTGTTATTACTTCCCTGTCTTCTTCTTGGAGAAGCCATCAGGCATATTCAGCTGCATCTTACCACTGTAAAATACCAAAAGTATCTTGACCCAGACGAAAGACTTGAACGCGGCCCACAGCACCTTGAGCTCGACGGGAAGAAACGGCTCTTTCTCCCGGTCTTCGTCAAACCGTTCTGCCACTTCTAGATACTTTTCGACCTCATCTGTGACAACTCCGTCCAGACCCTTCCGGATGCACCACTTCATGTGGTCTTCGCCGTTGATCGTCCATGAAAGCACCTTTCTCTTGTAGACCTGTTGCGCATCGCGAAGAAATTGCTTCCCTCCTGGCATAAGCAAAGCGTAGAACATCATGTTGAAGCCAACATTTGCGACATCGAGAAACTGCCGCGCATACGTAGCGCTAAAAGCGATGTGCATGATAGGATATCCAGGTAGGTACTGCTGGGCGGGTGCGAGGTACTTGACCGCCCATAAGCCTAGGACAATGCGTTCGTTCCAAGGCGCAGAGGCTTGCGGTGGATTCGAAGACAATGTAGAAGCAACAAGTCGCATGATATCGTCTGCGTCGTTGCCCAGTTTGATGTCCAGAAACACCCAAATGTGCTCATTCCCTTCTTGCGCCAGATACCGCAATAGGTCGACCAATCGAGGTATGCGCTCATGTGGCTTTTGGGTCGTTCGCAAATCCTTGATCTCGTCCCATGTCTTGTCCGCGATCTTGATATCTTCTCCATAACAACGCTTCAAGTTCGCGTCGTGGCTCAGCACTACGACTTCATCCTTCGTGATGTGCAGATCTGTCTCGACAGCATGCGCGCCAGCACTGATTGCAGCACGGAATGCGCTCAGTGTGTTCTCAGGGTATTTGGCTTTGTAGCCGCGGTGAGCGATGCATTGCGGCCGTTTTCTCTTCGATGTGGAGACATGGGGCTTTATGAAGTCTGACGGTGGGCATGTGGATGTCGGCGAGATTTGTGCCGGCGTCCCTAGTTGTTTGGCTCCTGGTTGCAGCAGCATAGGTGGGACAGCGACAGGCGCCGGCAAGCGTCCGAGTAGAGCGTCTCCTTCTCCAGAGGACGATGACATGAGTGCAGCCTGGCGGGTCGTAGAGAAGGGTCGGACTGCTCGCAACTGATGCCGGCGATGATGATGTGTGCAACGATCAAATCGCAGCGCGACGATACCAGACCTTGGGAGGAGCAAATGGGGGAACAAAGAGCAGAGAGCGCTCGTGGTGAGAGGAGATGAGAGTTGAGCCATATCAAAATACCCTACCTTGCTGAACTGCGGCGGCGTAACGGTGTGTGCGGAAAGCATCGCCCATGATGATCTCCGCAAACTCCGTGTATCCGTGAGCGAGGCGTTGAAGTGAGGTAGTGGTGGTGTTTTTGGGAGTAGCGTCTTCCACGTAAGGGTGGCATGATCGCCATGCATTACGCCTTCGCCATCGCCGGTCATTTCATGAAGAGGATGGCGATAGAACTCAACACGTGTCTATACATGCTGTTCATGATATGTCGTTGGCGGTGTCATCTGCCACTACGGCGTACTGTAGCTCGGATAGTGAAGTAAACCGTCGGTAGCGTGGTGGCCCTGTCAAGAGATCCTTGTTCATGTTGCGGGGCAACATGGAATCTTCCGGTACGCCGCTCTTTGCTTCCAAATAACAGACACGTCGACGACGTGCCTGACTGTGTATTCAACACCGCAATGACAGCATGCGATGTGGCAAGATTATGCTGCTACACGACCAAGGGACGCAGGACGCAAAGCCAGACCGAGCGTGACCTTCAGGTACCGTACACATGGCAGGTCAAGCTGATCATAAAGGCAGGCTGCACAGTCTAGCAGCTTTATCGACTGGCAGCTCTATCAAGCATCAAAGACCGACCTATACCTTGAGTGAACAATCATCCCTACAGGAGGAGCTCAATAATCTAGCTCTGGAGACACTACATTGCGATCATGACGAGGCAGTGGTCTTACTCCCAATCGGCTCTCTTGCCCACCGATCACATTCTGGCTGTCATGTGTCTCCAATCTACACGCTTGAGATGATATCTCATTGATAGTGTCACGGTGTTGTACGCTTTAAGAGGCTTGGAGCGACGTTCGCCAACAGGGTTTCCATTCTGCGTTCGATGCCTGAGTATTGGATTCGTTCGTATCTCGGATGCCACCGTCACCCTACCTACCTACCTACCTACCTGCAACGACCACAAGTATGCGTTCATCAGACGATGCAGTTGATGCGTATCAGTGCTATCTAATGATTTGCTCGACATCCTTTAATCGCCGCAGAGGCGAGATGATCTATTCGGCGCTTATGCAGGTTGGGCGTGGGGCCCTGAACGCTTCGGTTACACGACCTCTGAAGCACCAATTTTGCGTCTCGTGAGCATACACTCCTAGATTCAAGCTTCCGTTGATTTTACAGTCAACCCATTGTTCTAGAAGCTTGACCGCATCGGCCCACTTCTTATACATTTGTATCTTCTTCCCACTCCCACTTGTTCTCTCAGCGATTCAAGCCGCGATACGGTCATGTCGCAGTCTACACAACCCCTCAGCGATAGTGGCGAGCGGAGGATTGAGCTAGTGCATGGTAGCACTGTATCCGTGAAGTACCAAGGCACACGTTTCGACCGACGAGATATGAGTATGCTGGGCAAGAAGCAGGTGCTGCGACGGCAGTTCAAATTCTCGACGATGCTGGGATTCGCGAGTACTGTTATGGTTGCGTGGGAATTCGTCCTGATAGTTGCGCCCTTTGGACTCACCAACGGGGGAACACCATCAGTATTCTAGGGTATCATGCTAAGTCTATTGGTCTTGTTGCCTGTGTATGCAAGCCTTGCGGAAGTGGCATCTATAAGCCCGACGGCAGGAGGTAAGCATCAACTGTTGAGACTTTCAAGGTACTTGAGTCCCCTGACGACGAGATAGGTCAATACCATTGGGTTTCTGAGCTGGCTTCTCCCCGGTATCAGAAGTTTCTCAGCTATTCGACCGGATGGCCAATCACACTGGGCTGGCAAACATTCCTTGCCGGCGTATCATTTTCTGTGGTGAGCGATGCACCATCACGATCGTTGGTATCTCAAGCCGTACTCACATTTTGCACAGGCCGGTCTGATCTTGGGACTTGCCGTGCTTGGATCTCCCGAGTATACGATACGGCCATGGCACCAAACCCTCCCCACTATCGCTATCGTAGCTTTCTGTGCGTTTTTCAACATCTTTCTTGCGGCTCGTTTGCCCATCACGGAAGCCATCGTATTGGTCCTGCACGTCGCTGGTGTATTGGTCATCATCATACCCCTGTGGGTCACTGCTCCGCGTGGTAACGCATACGACATGATCTTCAAGTTCACAAACGGCGGCGGATGGAATTCTGATGGACTGTCGTATGTGATTGGAATCGTGCCCATGATCGGAATGCTTATTGTAAGTATCACTGATATCTTGGAGATGTTCTCCACAAAAGTGATACCTTTATTAACACTGTTCCAGGGCTACGACTGCTGTGTCCACATGTCAGAAGAGACCAGTGATGCATCCAAGAGTATCCCTCTTGTCGTGCTCTGGTCCGTTGCTGGGAACGCGATCATGTTACTCATCGTTGGGATCACATGTATCTTCTGTCTAGACGACCTTGACAATGTCCTCAACTCGCCTACCGGACAGCCCATGGTCCGAGTCTTTTACAACGCCACTCAGAGTGTTGCCGGTACAAGTGTCATGGTGTCTGTCGTTATTGTCATCTTCATGTCAGCCTGCGTTGGTCAGGTGGCGACCTCTTCACGTCAGATGTGGTCTTTCGCAAGAGATCAAGGTACGTACTCAAGAGGTTGAGATTCTAATTTTGCCAGCAGCGATGTCACCAAGTATTCAGCAATTTGTCGCGAATTCATGCTAACTGATCTGACTTTCAAGGTTTCCCGGGCTCTGAGTTTCTAGAAAAGGTCCCAGCTGGCTACAACGTGCCGATAAACGCCATCTTGGGCTCTGCCGTTGTGACTTCTTTACTCTCGCTCATCAATCTTGGTGCGTACACGCCTTTCCCAAAAGAAGCAACTGAACGCAGTACTGATGATAACTTCCAGGTTCTCAAACCGCGTTCAACGCATTCAACTCGCTCGGCACTGTCTCGATCCTCTTCTCGTACACCATCACCATCGGATGTCTTATCTGGCGTCGACTTTGCGGAGCGCCACTCCCGGCGAGCATGTGGTCGCTAGGCTGCGCGGGACTACCGCTCAATATCATCTCAGTGTCTTTGGTCACGCCGATGCTGTTTTTCTATGTCTGGCCACTATATAACCCAGTCACCGCCGAGACTATGTACGTCGCACTTGCTGGGCGCCGCAATCTCTTGATCTCTGATGCTAACGACACTTTGTCTAGGAACTGGTCATCCGCTATGTTTGGAGGTGTCTTCATCGTTGCGTGTGTCTATTATCTGGCCAAGGGAAGGAAGATCTATGCCGGTCCAGTGACGCTCGTGGACCGGAGCGAGAAAAATGGATCGCACTGATGGGCATGCATGGTAAGTCAAAGGCAGCAATTGATCATCTGTTTGCGTCGGCAACTTGCTGGCGAAAAGATGACCGCAGCTAGAAGGATCTCGAAGCGCATCCTAGGAGACAGCGAACTCGGGATTGTTGCATTTCGGAGCACACCGACTCAGACTAGCAAAAAAGAAAATGACACAAAACAGGCTACCAACCGAAATCGAACGCAGGTCGAGCAAAAGAACCACCCGGGGCGGCCGGGCGTAGGAAACTCGAGGGTTTGCTCTTAGCCAGAACGATCACTGATCTAAGGGATCGAAATATCGACCAGTGCGAGTCTGTTCCGCCTTAACCACTAGGTTAAGGGTACTAAGGCTCGATACTGTTGCCTACTCGCGTTCTGGTTGCATTGAGGGGAATTTTTGTAAAATATACACCTTAATTGTGAGCGGGAGTGGGCCGTGCACCTAGGGCTTGAGAGTGAAGTGAAGTTGACACCGGAATGTGGGGATCTTGACTTTATCGCAACACTGAGAGTGTCTGTGCTTGGTAAGTGCATCCCTTTGATCTCTATAGTCTTGGAGAGATAGCATCTTCTGATCCCGACTAGATTCTCAGCTATCATGCCGCAGACGCTGTCTCATTACTGCTATCCATAAGGACGCGCTCAGTAGCTCGCATCGTGATCTACGCTTAATCCAACGCACTCTCGCCACGTACAGCCAGCTTTCTCGTCTTCCTACTCTCGCCAACACCAGCATGCTTCCCAAGCTTGGCCGCTGCCACGTCCGCAGCACGAACCTCGGCCTCCTCCTTGCTACCACACCCACCCACCCTGACCACCTCACTCGCATCCACAACTACAGCGCATTCCCATACACCCTCATCGCCCTCCACACCCTTAGTGGTAACATACTTCACTTCTTTCCGATCTGCCAGAATTCCCACCCGCTCTTTGGGGAATGTCGTCTCCATCTCTCCATCCAAGATCCCGCGCAAAACGGGCAGCACGCCCAATTTCTCGAGAAAACTCTCACACACGTCGAGATCACCGTGCGTGTCCAGGAAGAGAGCGCCGAGGATAGATTCGACTATGTCGGAGAAAAATTTCTCGGGTTGCAGAGCGACAAGGTCGGGCCATGGGTATACGCTGCCTGACTGAAGAGCGGTGGCGATTGGGTCGCGCAAAGCGTCCAGGCGGGCGATGGAGGCGTCTTTGGCTTTAGAAAGCTCGCCGCTGGCGCGGATGAAGTCGTGGAGGCGGTAAGTCCGTGTTCGTGTTTGCGCTTCCTTCTGCGGTTCCCCGTTGGCAGCGGAGGTGTCAACAATGTCAAATGTCTCTTGCTTACCACTAAGAGTCATACAGCAGAACCCTAGGAAGTGTCCGTTGACGAGTGCTTCGTGGATACGGTGCAGATCCCAATGCCTCAGCTTTCTCTCGTGGGCAAACAGTTTCGGGGTTACGATGAGATCAAGCACTGCATCACCGAGGAACTCAAGTCGCTCGTATGAAAGGCCGGAGTGATTGTTGCGATGCGATGCGTGGGTGATGGCCTCGAGTAGAAGTGATGGGCGGCGGAACTTGTGCCCCACGAGCTTCTCAAGCAGCTCCAGATTGGTGCTGGTCTGTGGCAACCCTTCGGAGATCGCGTTGAAGGCGCTCTCATGGGTCCACCATTCTTCTTTGTGCAGAAGCGTTTGGATGCATGTATACGCTTTCCGCAAACCACCGTCGACATAAGCTGCTCCGATCAAGGACTCAACGACGTCTGCGAACACTTTGCTCGAAACCTCTCTCTTTCCGACTCCTTGTGAGGTCATCAGGTCCCTCAGATGTGAAGATCTCCACTTGCTGCCAGTGAAAGGCTTGGTGAGAATGAATTGTGCCAGACCGACATCGAGCGCTGCATCGGCGAGGCTGCTGTTCCGAACGATCCGATCTTTTTCGAAGCTCAGGAATGCCTCTGGCCAGGTGGGATGCTGCGCCACGACCTGGAGCTCGGTGCAGAACTTGAGGATGCAGTCGCCGAGGTATTCCAGTCTGTTATAGTCTCCCACCTGTTCCTTGGCGACAGGTGCACTAATGGCTTCCAGAACTAGCGATAGACTATCGATTCCAACGTTGCTCAGGATACCGGTGCTGAGATTGCGCGCAACGGACGCAGTGTCGAGGTGATGCAGTACCGATGGTAGAAACACACCCAGGAGCGAGTAGTCCATGGGGAGGCGGTCAATCGTGCATTTAGACACCGGGAACACCTGTCCGGAGGTGTAGGCAGTGCTGACCTGATCGTGCTTCGAGACAGCATGGAGAAAGTCCCTTCGTTTTGGAAATGGAGTGACGACCAGGTGCTTTTCCCGAACAAACTGCTCGGATCCTGGAGGCTGTTCTACGTTCACATCCTCCATGCCTTGCAGTATGAAGGCTCGACCGATTTGATCTACGACACGAACGATCCCGCAGTTTGCGTAATCATGCTTGGGTGCCAGATGCTGGAAAATGGCATTAAAGCCAGTGTAGAGTCCAGAACAATCATCTTCTGACTCATCCGAAGGTCGAATCAGCAAAAAGGCGGAGTCAAAGTTTTGGACTGGCATACGATTGGCGAACACAGATCTCAGCACCAGAGATGTCCATGCGGAAGCCGACTCTTGCTCGTCATTGATGAGAGTATGATGGGACAATGGATGAACGCTTGCTTCGTAGGAAACGTCAGCGTTCCAGTGCAATCGTATGCTCTCCACGGCCTCGACTCGGAAAGGAAGCCACAGAGTCTGAGATATCACCTCACGATCGGGCAGACGCAGTTTAATATCCGCTGCATACCAAGCAGCTGGCAGGTGTTGCCCGGCACTATCGCACAGCCTCCAGGCACTCAGCTGTTCGTCAACCTCGATCAGTGACGGCTGGTCCACGTGTTGCTGTCCGGGCTTAGGGCCAAGGTCCTTCACAGCCGGAAGTAGATGATCGTTGACCAGCTCAGCTTGATGTAAAGCGACGTAGGCATTGAAAGCGCCCTCCTTTATAGCGTTACGCTCTCCACGCCAAGTCCTAGAGCTCTTTGCTGTGCGAACGCTCGGGTGTACGAAAGAGGGCAGCGTGACCGAAGCTTGCCACATCTTTCCGGCAAGCTCTTGCGTATCAAATTCTGGTCGCGGATCGACGTATCGGTTAGCTTGTCGAGCCACTGCGCAGAAATGATGCAGGTGACCTCTTGCATTATCCATGGTAAGCAGCGCTCCTGTAGCGGGTACAGAGTATCGCACACTGCCTGTGTCCTCTTCACCTTCTTCAGCTTCGGCCCCCGAAGTGGTGTCTGTCGACCGTGTTTCATCCATGTACGCTTCCCTCATCTTTTCTTCCAGTCTTCGCCATTTCGAAGGATCAGCATCGAGGTCTCCACGAGCAACAAAAAGGATGTACTTCGAGTCGGCTTCGCGTGCTCGACCTTTACGTTGAACAAAAGAGATCAAGCTCTTTGGGAGATCGAAGCAAATCACACCATTGCAGACTGGGATGTCTATGCCCTCTTCTAGCACGTTCGTGGCGATCATGAGATTCTTCTTCCCATCGCGGAATGCCTGGAGATCTTGGTCTTGAGTTCGAAGGTCGACCAGATCGCACAGCAGTGTCTTGCGGTTCGAATGACCCGAGTTACCAACAAAGGTACCGATGTTGTACAGGTTCGAAAGGGCTGGAGTTTGCAGCATGTGTGCCAAAGCCATGACCATTGCTCGCTGTTCCACAAATACGATGCTTCGAAGGCCCGTCTTCGCATTTTGCAGGAGAATGTGGTGCAGTGCCCTGGCTTTTTCGGAGGTGCTTGTGATGTCTAGCTGTAACGATGCCGTTCCATCTGATGCAGAGAGAATTCGTCGAGCAATAGCTTCAAGATGACGTCTTTCCCGTAACTCAAGATCATCGACCAACGATGAGCCTGTTTGGCGCCCTTCAAGATATCGGCGTAGACAAGTGCAAATATACCAATCGGCCATTGGCATGCCAAGCTGCTGCAAGATGTGTTCCGTTCTATTCATGAGAGTCTGCAGCTGCTCAGTGGTACATGTCTTGCCCCTGTGTTGAACTTTCATCAAGCGTAGCATTTCTTGATTTTCTCGTAGCTCGAGGACGTAAGGGTCGTGCTCGAGATTGTAGTTTGTCACCTCCTGCCAGAGCTTCTTATAGACCAACGACTGCTGTCCTGGCGCAACTGTAAGCTGGTTGTAGTCCACCGTGATCAACTCAGGCAAATGGACGTGAGTCTCAAGGTTCTCGCGGAATCGTTTCGGTGTGATTGTGATGGAATCGAGGTTCGCCTCGACCGCAGCAAGTCCAATCTTGCTAGCATTACGGTTCTGGACAGGAGAAGCGCTTAGGCCCAGTATGTGAGGAACCGCCTCTCTTCGGAGTTTGGCGGGATGGTAGAAGTCTTGCATGATCTGGTTCATCGCGTGTTTTTTGGTACAGCGATGAGCTTCGTCGAAGATGCATAGCGAAAGGTCAGAGATTGATACGAACGTATGGGTGAGCGCGTCTGCAAGGACTGCCGGAGTTCCCACGACGACATGCACTCCGGTCAGAAAAGCGTTCCAGAGGGGTTTGTCGGTCCATTTGTCCACGTCGTCGGCGCCTGTCAAGATCTTCACGTGATAAGCAGGCAGATGCTGCTGGAGGACGCGGCATTGCTGCTCGCTCAACGGTCTGCTGGGTGTCATGAACCACACAAGCTTGCCTGGTTGCGACCTCTCGAGCTCCGCCTGGATACGAGCAATCGCCACATGGGTCTTGCCACTTCCCGTGTCCATCGCGACGATGACATTGCGCTTCAGACTCTCGTCGAGCATTTCCTGTTGATAAGAGCGGAGTTTGACTCGCTCGTCCTCGAAGGCTCTCTGCTGATCTTCCATCGCGTCGCCAGACAATGTGTTGTTGTACGTCCAGGTCGCTCAACGAGTTGTGACGGAAGTTAGGTCTGGCGTGGCGCGTGGTTACACAGGCGTCTCGACGATGCATGTACCGTATGCAGGGATGTCGTTGGGCCGCCTTTCGCAGCGGCACGTGAATGCATGTGCAAGGCACTATGGCACTTTGCGTCAAGAGTTGATTAGGAGTGGCATCAGAAACGAGTTCTGTTATACTCGAGTCCAGACCCTTCGATCTGCGCAGACTCGCTAAAGCTATGTGGTGGGTCGCGACTTCCAATCCCACTTTACCTCACCCCGATTAGTCTTCCGGGAAACATGTAATAGTTGCAATGACCACAAAACAAATACACATGATACGAATGCGGGCTCTTTAATGATCGCCAAAAGACATGCGTTGTATGGTTCGTCTATATTTGTTTGTAAGTCCTTCAACCCAAAAAACCCTTGGTGTATAATTTTAGTATGCCTCCCTCGCTCAGAACGCTCAAAAGCAAGACTCAATCACCCGCTACTCTAGTTCTTCGACTGCTTGACAAACTCCTCAGAGAAGGGGTAGTCGGTGTAACCCTTGACCTCCTTGGCGTTGTAGAAGAGGTCACGGTTGTAAGGGGTGAGCTCGATGCCGTTCTTGATTCTGAAGACAAGATCGGGGGTCGAGATCCAGTAGCGACCAAAGACGACAGCAACGTCCTTGTCGCCGTACTGCTTGACGACCTCCTGTGCGCTAGCGGAAGTGAAGCCTCCAGCGAGGAAGATGGGCGAGGTCTTGCCCCACACCTCGATGAAAGAGTCGTTCTTCTCGGTTGCCTCGATGTCGGCGTTGCCGGCGATGCGGGATTCGACGAGGTGAAGGTAGCCCAACTTAAGTTCCTTGAGGCCCTTGATCAGGTGGGTGAATTGAGGGATGGGGTCGGCCATCTTCATGCCCTGGAACGAGGACCACGGCGACAGACGGATACCGGTGCGCTCGGCGCCGACGGCGTCTGAGACGGCCTTGGCGACCTCGAGGGCGAAGCGAGAGCGGTTCTCGACGCTGCCGCCCCACTTGTCGGTACGCTTGTTGGCGGTGTCCTGGGTGAATTGATCGATGAGGTAACCTGAATTCTTTATTAGTCATCACAGGGAATAATAGATTGATAATCGGAGGTGCTAACCGTTGGCGGCATGAATCTCCACACCATCCAGGCCAGCCTTCTTGACGGCGTTGGAGGCAGCCTGTGCGTAGTCCTTGATGTATTGCTGGATCTCCTCTTCGGTCAAGGGGCGGGGAGCAGGTGCACCCTCGCCGGCAGGAACGTCAGAAGAAGAGACAAGGTCGCCGTTGCCGGACGCCTTCATGAACTCCTCGCTGGCAACACGACCAAGGGCCCAGAGTTGGAGCCAGAGGAAGCTGCCCTTGGCGTGAACGGCATCGGCGACCTCCTTCCAGGCGGCGATCTGCTCATCGGAGAAGATGGCGGGGACGTTGGGGTATCCGCCAGCGGGAGGGGCAATGATGGTAGCTTCTGTGATGAGAAGAGTGCCGGGAACACAGGCGCGTTGCGCGTAGTACTCCTTGACCATGGGCATGGGGACGTGGTTGTCCTCGGCGCGGAAGCGAGTGAGAGGGGCCATGACCAGACGGTTGGAGAGAGTGTTGGGTCCGACCTGGAGAGGCTCAAAGAGCTTGTTTTGAGGAACGCTGCCCATGTTTACGGTATGTGTGGTTGTATGTGAACGTGAAATGGGTATGGCGATAGTCCAAATTAAGAGATTGCAAGACTGTGGGAGTAGTGTGTAGCGGCAATGATAGAGGATAGATATGGGAAACGAGAGGAAGAGATGCAAACCTTGAACGTCTTTATAAGTACATGTATGGCAATGGCATGCTCACCGTCGTGCCCAACTACCCGTATCTGGGGTGATTTATCAGCGTGAGATGGAAGCGGATAGCCTAGCACGACAATCGCGGACGCTTGTTAGCTTTCGCCATGCTTCCATGGCCCACCGAAATGGCTCGGCTTCCAGAAACGTGTGGCGATGTTGGAGTCTGCGAACAAGGCCCGTCCCTTCAAACTTTTATTCACCAATCTGCCGAGCCCTATGATGCAATCGCAGGAACTCGGAGATAACTCGCGCAAGTTTCGCAGCCACCTCCTCTTCGATCTTATCCCTGCTGAACAATAACGGAAGACGCGTAAGGCGTATAACTTACATGTGGCCTGTGGGGGTTTGTTCTGCATCTTTATCATCCAGATCAGATCGCAATTCGCGGAGTGGGTGATTGAAACTTTGCTCTTCATTCTTCGTATCAAGATGTAATCATTAATTTCATGCAGCATCAAGACAGCCAGGTAATCGTGACTTGCCGTCAACATCAGAACTCTGCAACTACCTACCCTCCAACAAACCAGAAGTGCCGATTAAATCAACCAGTCTCGGTCTCAACACCCGGCTGTCTACCCTCCAGACCTCCGGTAATCTTGTTCTTGAGCTTCCTCATGCCAATGACACCTTCATCTTTGGCGAATTTCAAGTTGCGCGCCGGCTTCCACTGCATCAATCCCCTCTGCTTCCTCTCCTCAGTCTTCTTGTTTTGCTTGTTGATGTCCTTCTCAGACATCCCCGTGTTGGTGGTGTTGGACGTGTCGTCCGTACCCGCGGTCCAGCCAGACTCCATCGACTTCCTGCTGGTAGCGTCTTTGATGCCGAGGTCAGAGCTGCTGTCGCTGTCGTAGTCATTCGCGGTGCCATCCGTGGCATTGCCGTCAGTGTCACGCTCGCGATCAGTCAATGGTGGCTCAGCGCCAGGCTCGCGTCGCTTCTTGCCATTCTTGTCCATGTAAGATGCAGGGTCGTCACCGAAAGCGCCGGACCAGTCTGTGCCAGTCTTGGACAGCCACTTCTGCTTCTCATCCGGATCGGTCTCCTTGAGGACGTCACGGCCTGCTGTGAGAGACTCTTCGTGCAAAGTCTGCACGCGCTCTGGCAGTTCTTTCTCAACCTTGTTTGTCCTGACGCCCTCAGCGCGGCAGCACTCCCAGGTCTCGTATGTTTCGCGGGAGCTGTTGTCCATGACGAATGCCTCGTGGCTATCGTCCATGCCGGCCTTGAACATGCCAGAGAAATGTAGACGTCCAACCTCTTCGAGATCGTCCAGGCCAGGAATGCTTTCTTTCTCGAGCAGCTCCGGTGTGATGTAGTTTTGCGTCAGACGAGCCGCTGCCTTGGTCTTGTATATCGGAATGTCAAGAGTCGAGGGCTCGTTATCAATCAGAGTGTGGAGCCAGAAGACCGCGTACGCGTCGGGCTTGCGGTGGTTTGCAATGTGGAATTCGAAAACGACCGGGCTGCGGTACCTGTACTTGACGGGAAGGCGGACGGGCTTACCATCCGTTTTACCCTCCATCTTGCTCAGATCCCAGTAGTAACCAGTTTCGCCCTCGCCAAGAGCGTGACAAGTATGGCGCCCGAGTTTACCGATAGAGCCACCAGTCCTGAGCTTGATTCGCGCGTGGTGGTTGTAGCCTTTGGCGGTGACGTGCTGGCCTGTGAATTGGAAAGTTCCAACTGAAAATCCGAGCTGCTGGGGAGGCAGGCGAGTCTCGACCGAGCGGAACAGCAGACTGATTCGGATGCGTCCAAAGCCAATACCACCATCCAGTGGGTACCATCGAGTGGCTTGTGACGAAGTGTCAAGGATGTCGCTGAGCTTCAACGGCACAACGCCAATGATCGGATCATGCTCTCTGTGCCTCGAGTCGCGAACTGTGACAGTGACGATAGCACTGCGCCAATCGCGAATGAAGCGCTCAGTACCAGCGTTGAAAATCGGCTTGCTGCTGACAGCCTTCGCACGGGTGCGGTACACAAGCTCATCGTTGAACAAGATCGTGCAGTAACTGGTCGGCAAATTGCTGCCCTCCTCGTCTGTTCCTTCGCCGTAGCCTCTTGCAGGCTCGTATTCGCGACCTTTACGGCTGCCAGTGGTACCAGTGATGTTTTCGTACTCCAAGTTGACGATTTGGTGGATGACAATGGAGCAGATACCGCTAGGCCAGAGTGGATCCGGGGGAGTGTGCTGTACGGCATCGTCATCTGCGTTGTTGACCGCACCCTTCTCGTCTTGCAATTCAGGAACGTCCTTCAGCGTATCGGGGAGAGCCTTGTTCTTGCCATCGGTGCGTAGCGCAGGGCGGTAACTTGGCTTGCCGAAGAAGCCAACCTCCCAACGAAGCTCGCCAGGCATCTCGGAACCGTCGTCCATTCCAGAAAGCTTCGACACTTGCGGGTACATCTTGCCAGGGTGTTGAATCAATTTCTGCATGCTCAATTCGACCTTTCCAACGATGTCATCCGCCGAGTGACGATCGGAGTCCCAAAGCTCGACACTCAAATTCTCATCGGCTTTGATCAACTCGGGTGTGACGAGAACAGCAGCTGTCTCCTCCCAGATAGGGTTCAGGTCATCGGTGATCACACGAGTGCAGTACATCGGTTTTCCGTACTTGCTGAAAGAGAGAGTGATGTAAGGGTCTGATCCACCCCACTTTGATCCTCTCTTGTCCTGTTTGCTCAAACCAACGGCGCGGTGGATGCGGATCCATAGAACTCCAAGAGCTTGGGTCTCTTTCTGGATATCGTCACCTTGCAGCATTGCGCGCATATCGAGACTCATGCTCTTGGGTGCGACATACATGCTGGCGGCGGCACCAATGGCGTAGTTGACGAAATTCGAGATCAGAGGAAGATTCAGGAGGTTGGGAGCCTTCTCCATCATTGGGATACATCCGGCTTGAACGTGGGGCACACCCATCAGAGTGAATGAGAGAGTCTTCAGGAAAGGCGGCTCGGGCGTCATGGCAAGGCGTAAGCGCACAGTGCCAACAAGCTCCTGGAGTTCAACGAAGATGGGAAGAGGCACGCCGAAGAGACCTTTGATTCCAAGGTAGAAGACCAGTTGCATGTGCATGTTCCTTGCTTTGTCAGAGGCACGCCTGCCGCTTGGTGCAGCGTGGTAGGCAAAACTGATCTCGAGGTTGTAGTAGTCTCCGCCCTCCTCGTCGGCGGCAGCCTCCTGGGGATCCTTGGTCCTCTTGTTCTCTTCGTGGATGGATTGTTTCAGCTCTTTCATGTGAGTATCCGGCAGAGCGCGCAAGCTGAGAATGCGAATTGGGTTCGAGCCCTGGTCAATTTCTGCCACGCGGACATTCTCGATCACACCGGGCACGGATGCCTGCATGACATCCTCGAGTGTATCGCCGATAGCGGCGAACATATCAGGGTTTACGAGACCCCAAACGATGCCCACGAGGGTGTTCATCCACTCCACACTTTCGGGGAGCAAGTTGGTGGTGGCGGTCTTGCCACGCTCTGCCTCGCTCTCCCACTCCATCTCACGGCCAGAACGGACCAGCTCCTTGATCCAGAGCCACACACCACTCGACACGCAACCGCCCAGCGGGATAAGTCCGAGGTAGCCTCCGCCAAAGACTCGACCTACAATGACAATGGCAAAGAATATGCCAATGATGAGGATGAGACCGCGCTCTTCAACGCGCTTGAACATTGGCTCGTAACTGATCGAGGGCGTGGGGTGGAACAGAATGTTCGTTTTCTCGCCATGGATCGGGACATCGGAAGTGCTGCCCTCTGCGATCGGGTCAGGCGGTGCCGTGATATCCTGCTTCTCCTTGTACTCTGGGTTGGACTGCTGGGGAGTCGTTTGCTGAGTGGTTTCCTTTCCGAGGTTTGCATTCGGTACTGAGAGAGTAGGGTTCTTGGCCCTTTCTCTCATCGCCTCGTTTACATCCTCGATGACAATCTGTTTGCCTGTTGTGGGGTCTGTGACCGTCTCCTGGTTTTCAGAAGTGTGTTTCAACTCGTTTTGATGAGGTTTGACTTCATCGCCGCCGCCTGGTGCGCCTTGCTGTGCACTCTTTCTCTGTGCGTCGATGTTCGCGTCTCGAGAAGCCTTGTCTCGATCCAAACGCTGAACGAACTCGTTGATGGTCGGGATCTTGTTCTTGCCGGAGTACTAGGAGACAGGGTCAGCGGTGTGGCGCAGATTTGTGTGATGCACATTATAACTCACGTGTCCTCCAGGACCTTTTTGCTCCTGGGCCGGAACCTGCGACATGGTGGGCAAGGTTAGGAGGGTTCTGGGGCGTGTTTGCTACTGGAGAGGACGGGCCAATGCAGCCTCGAAGTCCGTCTCGTCCAGGCAGGCTGGTGGGAGCGGTATGAGAGTTTCGATGGTGGACAGAAGAGTGAGTGTGGGAAGTGAAATGGGTAGGAATCGGACGATGCGACAATAGCAAGGGCACTACATGTGCTACTGCCGCCAAAACAAGGAATCTAACTTGGAAGAGCTGGCCCCAACCCAACCGCGTCTGCGTAACGCATCTGTCCTTGGGCAAGTGCGCGGGGCGTCCGATGACGTTGTTTGGTGAAGATCCCGCCTTGTCCGCGCGCCATCCATGTTTTGCTGCATGTGCAAATTATGCTCGAACATGTTTATACCGCCAAATGGTGGTGGGTGGGATGGCTGCTGAGGGTGAAGTAGATTGACTCACTGCATTTTGGATTGGCCATCAGGAATACCATATCGCATCCTTCACTTACCAAGCTACTCATCCGATCACTTTAGGCAGTCGCGGGTCTTGGCATGATCTGCGCGATCGATGCCCCACAGCTCAGAGTCCAAGGTCTAGCCACCAGAATAACGCCGCCAGCCGCTTCAAGCAATCTGTGGTGAGCGTGAGTGGGAGGAGATAGCGAGGTCGAATCCAGCCTTACGAACGCAAGCGAGCACACGCCGACCTCACCTGGCTATAGAAGTCCTGTAGAGGCCTAACTATCGAATCTATCGTAGGTTGCTTCATCTTTTGTGTCAGTCAAGACGTCTCTTTCTTTTTCCCATGATCATGCCTGGACGCACGACCATCTTCACTAACTGTCGACTATGCATAGCTGGCAAGCTAGTACAGCGAGACCTGGTGGTGTCGAATGATACAGGTAGCATTCTGGACGATGCACCCTCTGCCGATAGAGAGACCGTTGACCTTGGCGGCGCAATTGTAGCCCCGGGCTTCATCGAGTTGCAGACCAATGGCATGAGAGGCTTCCACTTCACCCACTTTGAGGATGAGCAATCCTATGGACAAAAGGTAGACGAGATCGCAAGATACTTGCCTAGTACAGGATGCACTGCCTTCTACGCAACCATCCCGACAGTATCGAGCGATGACTTCAAAAAGGTTTCGCATCACTGCCTTTAGACTGCCTACACATGAGGCTGAGAATAGATCTCCAGATACTGCCTTCCCTGGGACCCCGTGAGATACCCAATGCAGCTTCTCTACTGGGATCTCATGCTGAGGGGCCCTATATCCACCCGTCCAAGAAGGGAGCCCACAACGCCTCCCTCTTCCAGCACCCTTCCACCTCTCCAGAACAGATATACGGAGACGTAGCTACATCATCCTCAACCCTCAAACTCGTCACCCTCGCCCCCGAGCTCGAAAACGCAGAGCTCCTAGTCCGGAAACTCACTCAGAACGACATCCGCGTATCCCTGGGTCACTCCACCGCAAGCTACTCCCAAGGACTAGCCGCCATACAAGCAGGAGCAACCTGCCTGACCCATACCCTCAACGCCATGGCACCTCTCCACCACCGCGATCCCGGCCTCGCAGGTCTAGTCACAGCCGCGCCATCCACAGCATTAGAAAGTCCCTACTTCAGCATCATCACCGATGGAAACCATCTCCACCCTTCGGTGGCCACGATGCTGTTCCGTGCAAATCCCAGCAAGTGCATCGTCATCACCGACAGTATCGAGCTGGCGGGCCTGCCCGACGGTAGCTATCCGGGCCACGCCCAAATTCCTCATAATCAGGTGAAGCAAGGTTCGCGTGTGGTGATTGAAGGCACAGAGACGCTGATCGGTGGGTGTGCGGGCTTGAGTGAGTGTGTGAGGAATTTGTTGGAATGGAGTGGGTGTGAGGTCGCAGAGGCTGTGAGATGTGCGACGGAGAATGTAGTGGACTTCATGCGGGATGATGATAGGGGTAAACTGGAGGTCGGGAGGCGCGCGGACTTTGTTGTCTTGGGCAATGATGGAGAGGTATTGCAGACGTGGATTTCGGGGGAAAAGGTGTGGGAGCGGTCATGATCTGGCGGCGTTCAATCATTGAGATTCTATCACACGCTGTTGCCAGAAGTTGCATTTGTGACGATTGGCGGATTTTCTGTTTAGATGGTCGTTCCTGTGTCGGTATGTCAAACTTTTGTACGCTCCTAATATGAACTGCATTCGAAACGTTTCGCGTTGTTTACCATTGAGATGGTGAGTTCTGTTGCACCAGCTCTCGAAGGGTACCAGACTCGATGCGCTCCCACCATACAACACTTTTGCCGGCGAGATGATTAAGTCTGCGCAGCTCTTAGCAGTGGCCCAGTTCGCTGCTTTCGAAGAGCTTACCACCAGGATGTTGCTCTAATCTCAGCACTTCCCTGCAGTTTGTCAGATCCGAGGTGCTCATATCAGAGACTATGGTTGCAAAAGACGGCAATGGCGCCGACGAGATAGTGAAATGTGTTTCGGCAGGTCTCTGCATCTCACGATGAAAAAATGTGCTCATATCAAAGATCACCTCCAAAGACGGCGGCGATCTCACCATTGAGAAACGCAATCTTATCTCAGCAGCTCTCAGTGGTGTTGTCAGAGTTGAATGCGAATATCAAAGACCATCTCCAGGGACAGCGTCAATCTTGCCACTGGGATGACGAATTCATCGCAGTCATTTCCACGTGGTGTGCTGAAATGTAAGTGCTCATATCGGAGGCCATCTCCAGGAAATACAGCGGTCGAGCCTTTGAGAGAGCGAGTCCACTCCAGTCGTATCTCCATGACTTGTCAAACCCAATGCGCTCCTACCAAAGACCGCCCATAAAGGCAGCGGCAACTCTGCCACTGAGATACCGAGTCCATCTAAGTCGTATCTCCTTGGTTTGGCGGACCACTTGTGCTCATATCAAAGACCCTCGCTCTGGAAACCGGAAATAGTGCCATCGAGACACCGAGTCTATTCAGGTCACATCTCCATGGTCCAGCGAACCTGCTGCGCTCATATCAAAGACCTCATTACCCAATAATGAAAGTGGCAACACCGAGACGCAGAAAACTCGAGGCAACATAACATATTCATTTGTGAATTCCACAAAGAAAACTCACCTTTGTCTCTCCCACAAGAGCTGCTACCATCATACACGGAAAAGGGAAATTGACTTACTGGCCACCGAGAAGATCCACCACCACATCGTACTTCGGCTCTTCTTTTCCACCAGCACCGGACTCGACGTTCTCACCGGCAGTTTCCTTGCCATTGTTGTTGGGGGTGAGGGGAGTACCACCTACTTTGGAAGCGTTCTCCGCCGAGGTAGTGGTGATTTCGTCGTTTTCGCAGGCGGCGGCGTGGGCGTGCATATCTATTATCTAAGGTTAGTATTAAGCTCAATTGTGGTTTCGGTTTTGATAGACAAAACGCAACATACCGGTAAAGATGATGTTAACGTCCATTTCGAATTGTTGTTTGTTTGTTTGTTGTTGTTGTTGTTGTTCTTTGTTCTTTGTTTGTAGGTGAAGTGGTAGTGGAAAGCGGTTTTCGTTTTTCTTGATGTTGGTGTAAGTGGGAAGGAAGAAGTGTCAAGGTATCAAGACTTTTGTGTACGCGGGTCCTGCAGACGACACACGTGAAGGTTGGAAATTTAAGCATGCGAATAGTTCTTAAGTGAAGCCTCTAGAAGCTGTTTCCCATCCATTCATTCAGTGAAGGTCGATTTGGCTCGTGACAGTGCGTTTCGTTCATGTGCCAAATCTGACATGTGAATGCGCAATCTAGAGCGTTTTGAGCAAGTGCGGTGGGATCACCTCGAATTATTGCGGTTTCTCAATGGCATTGTGCGCCGTTGTGGTGGTCGTGGTTGATGGGAGCAGCGGAAAGATTGGCTGACGTTGTCGAGATGGGCGTCGGCAACGGAGTTCGACGGTTGGCGTTGACAGGTTGACAGCGTGGAGTCCAGGCGGCTACACTCTGATGTCGTACATCATAACCGCACAAAATACACGCAAGTCTCTGGCAACATCGACCATGCCTCAAGCACACATCTGAGACTGCGTGCCAACTCACCAGTCAAAATTCTCAACTCAGCGAGCAACGCGTGCTCAACGACAACGACATGGCCCAAGTGCCCGAGAAGGTCCTCTCGTGGCTCTACAGCGTCCTCCATGTACGCCAGAACCCTCCGACATGACAAGATCAGGCGCTCACAAATGCGCAGGAATACCAGGACCCGCAGCGCACCTACTCTGACGTCGCGCGCGCCCTATCTGCCTTCCCTTCCTTGAGCCCACGGACCGAAGTCTATACATACGAGAATGGCGGTTCGGCACTGCTACTCACTGCCTCTGGCACGCTGCCTGTGGACTTTCGAGGCGCGACATACCGCTTTCCGGTCAAGCTATGGATTCCCCAGGCTTACCCACAAGAGTCACCTATCGTCTATGTGACACCAGGAAGGGACATGTTGGTGCGACCTGGACAGCACGTGGGTGTAGAAGGGAGAGTGTACCATCCATACCTGAGAGACTGGAGTAGCATGTGGGATAGGGCGAACATTGCCGACTTCCTCGGCCATCTCCAGCAGGCCTTTGCAAGGGAGCCGCCATTAGTGAGCAAGGCTCAGCAACAACAATTACAACGGCCAGTAGGACAGCAACAGCAGCAGCACCCACCCAACGGTAGTCCTGCGCCGCCACAGCTCCCTCCTAAGCAGCGTCCAGGTAATGACATTCCTGTGGAGATGCCGAGTACAAGTACACCTCCGCCACGACCTCCGAAGCCTGGCGAGGACAACGTGAGTGGAGGTGCGCCGCGCAACTATGCTTCGGACGGGCCACCTCTTCCACCGATACCAGGCGAGATGCCACGAAGAACGCAATATGCGCCTTCTGCCAGTGGCCTTGGCCCATACCCACAATATCGTCCCAATCCGGCGGTGCAGAACGCCTCATATGCGGGACAGACTCCGTTGCCAGCCCTACCGCAGCACGTACAATATCAACAGCACCGCACCAGTAACGATAGCAGTCCGGTTTCACCGATATCGCCACCTCACGCTCCACATGTGCAAGGAAACCGGCATTCGTATGCAGCTCCTGTAGCAGCACATCAAACGCTGCGGCAGCCATATCCGCACGATCGTCAACACCAGCCTCAAGGATTCATGCAGCCTCCGCAGTTCAATCAGCAACAGCCACAGTATATGCAACAGCAGTCGCAGACCCAGAACATCCCGCAGACTCCACAGAGAAAGCAGCCACCGCCAGACCTACTGTCGGACCCCTTCGAAGTCGCTCTGCCGTCTGGTCCGGGTGCTGGTGTCCCTGCGCCCCCGATTCCCCCAAACCCGGAAAAAGAACATCTTCTCCAGGCTATCTCGACGTCACTTGTCCAACAAGCTCAGCAAAAAGTCCAGCAGAACCTGTCTGCTATGGCGCCCCTTCAGGCGCAGCAGCAAGCATTGCGTGCCGCTTACGCTCGTCTTGAGAATGAAAGATCTCAACTGGAAAATCTTGATGCCACGTTGTCTTCGAATGAGAGTATACTGCATCGCAGCATACAGGACTGCAACCATGTAATTTCAGAGGCAAAGAGTAAGAAGCAGCCACCTATCGACGAGGTCCTGGTCGCGCCCACACTTGTTGCACAGCAGCTGTGGACATTGACCGCCGAGGAGGCTGCTTGTCGAGAAGCTATGTATGTACTACAGAAGGCCGTGGATCGAGGCCGCATCAGTGGAAATGATTTCGTGAGGCAGATGAGAGGGCTTGGAAGGGAGAGTTTCCTGAAGATGGTGTTGGCAAGGAAGTGCGCCAGAGGTTTGGGATTAGAAGTTGATCGTTGATCCTTCATGGTTTTGCAGGACGTCACACTGCTGAAAGTAATACATGCCAATAGCTCGACAATGCCAAAACTTTTACCCGTCAAAGGACGTCTAACACCAACAAAACACAGCAATACAACAAGGTCGCGGGCGGAACTGATGTCTTGTGTCAGCCCGAAAAATACCCGTGTGAGTTGTTAGTGAGCATCGATCGGAGCTTCGCAAACGGAGTCAGATCCGATGATATGTGTCCGACGTTCAACACAATACAGCAGATCCCTGTTGTTTCGTTACAAAATTAGGTATGAAATGACCACAAATTTCGACTTTTACATGACAAAAACATCATTGTCGTTCTCGAGTATAATTGCAACAGGCAGTACACAAAACATGAGGCTGGTCTGCTCTGAGAAAACCCGGAGGTGTCACTTGGACCGTTGCCATCATCGGTCGAGTGGGTCCACTATGCAAAGTGTAAATCCTGCAACAAGGCCCGAAAATCTGCAACACCGATTGCCAAGCTCGGATGAGAGACTTGAGAGGGTCGACTGTAGGCGTAGTCTATACCGGTAAGCTCGTCAGGATCACTGATATCACTCAAGAGAGACAGCAAAAGAAACGGCAGAACTGGTCATGGGCTCCCTGGAAACCACCAACGAGGCTTACACCCTCCAGCCGATCCCAGGCAAAGGCAAAGGCTTGATCGCAACGCGCGCCATCAGCCAGGGCGAGCTGATCCTCAGCGAGCCGCCACTCTTCACAACAGCCTCGCTCTCCGACCCAGCGACTTTCGAAAAGGATCTTGGAGCCATCGTCAAGGCATTGCCTAAGGAAGGCCAGCGCGCTTTCCTGTCTCTGCACAACAACAACCCGGGCTCAGACCCTTTCTCCAACATCGTCCGCTCCAACGGCTACCCTCTAGGCCCCAACAGTGAGGTCGGCGCCATCTTCCCTCTGGTAGCAAGACTGAACCACGCGTGCCGCCCAAACGCTCAGCACGCCTGGAATGCCGCCCGTGGCCTCGAAGTCGTGCATGCAGTCCGCGACATCAAGCAGGGCGAGGAGCTCACGCTGTCGTACTCCGAAGGCGGGCCCTCGGAGCAACGCCGCAGCAGCCTCAAGGAATACTTCGGCTTCGACTGCGCGTGCGAAGCTTGCTCGCTCGCCCCAGCTGAGCTGCAAGCCAGCGATGCCCGATTGAAGCGCGCACAGAAACTCGACGAGGCAATCGGTGACCCCAGGCGGGTTCGCCACTTGCCCGAGCGTGCTCTGGCGGACTGCAAGGCCTTGCTGGATATCTACTCGCAGGAGCAGATTTTCGATTTGAGGCTGCCTAGGCTGTACTACGACGCTTTCCAGATTGCTGCCATGCACTCCGACGGGGCACGGGCGAGCGTTTTCGCCCGACTCTGTGCGGATGCCAGGACTGTTTGCGAAGGAGAGGAGAGCGAGGACGTCGCGGGTATGAGGGCGTTGCAGGCCGATCCGGCGGGCTTTGAGAACTGGGCCGCTACTAAGAAGTGGAAGAGTAAGGTCGAAGATGCCCCGAAGCAGGGCACTTCAGAGGCCACTTTCAAGAAGTGGCTGTGGAAACAGGATGCGTGATGATGCGGACTGGTTATGATTTCTTTTTTGTGTTTGACGAGAGATCTTGACGATCAACGTAGTTCGCCGTTGGATATTGAACAGTGGGCTTTGGGCGAAGATTTGACTTAGGGAAGGGGCGTTTTCTTTTTATCATCTATCGGATGGGAATCGAGACGATATACGAGCGTTGACAAATATATACCAATACACACAGGGACGAAACCGTTGGTGTCAAGCTGCAACTGACAAGCTTGTCTCTCCCTCCCTCCCCATATCATCTTCAGACCGATGTCGTTGACGTCTGAACAACTCCACTGCCCTACGCGTAAGGCTGTGCCGGCCTCTTTCTCACAGAACTACAGATCACAGGTATTCCCGTGGTGGATATGCCCCCTGTCTGCAAATAGATTAGACAGTGTAGGCAATCTGTAATCGGGCACAGCTCGGCGAGCTCTCGCTTTCTAGGGTTAGAGGTAGGGTAAAGAAAGAAAAGCCCACACGAATCAAGCTCCAAAAGAAAAAAAGCCACGATCACTATTTTCTTTCCGTCTTGCAGGGTTGAGCCTTGCCCTTGGAAGATTGTGACACTTTTTCGCGGATGGGTAGCGGTACGGTACGGTATATCAAAAGGGACCAGATTAAAGGGCTTTGGGCGGCAAGTGCGGTTCGCGAGAGCGGCAGCGAGGCGGTTCTTTTTTTGTTTCTTGTGGAAAGCCCTCCGCGTTGCTGGTGGTGGACGAGATTGTTGACTTGACTCTGTTCCCGCGTGTTTGATCTGCCCGGCCGTAATGACGGGTTTTTGGACGTGACGGGTGTGTCTTGCCTTAGTGCGAGCCATGCTGCTGGAGCTCTGGTTGATTTTGCATTTTCGTGCTTTTGTCGGCTTGTGTCCTTCCCGTGTGTATATACTTTATGTGCATGTAGATCTTGTGTTTCATGTTGTTGTGTGTACAAGTACATCATGCATCCTTTTGTGTAGAAGGGAAGCGGACGCCTGGAAGAGGCGCTTTTGACTTTTGAGATGAGGGAATCAATTGCATTTTGTGATGCTTTCAACTTTGGTTGAAGACGTGCAGCGTTCTCTCCCTTGAACCTTCGTTGGAAGTCCCCCCATGCCATGTGACATCCACGATTAACTCGAAACAAAAGGTCAACGGTTGATCGGTCATCGATCTCTCAATGTGAGAGGGACCGCTTCCGGTCAGCTGCAGAGGCCGCGAATCGTGTGTGAGAAGGTGATTTCGGGTTCACGATGGTTCCCTGCACACCGCATGTACGGCCCATCCCGGGCTCTATATACTGCAACACGTGGCCAGCAGGGATAAGACCGGCGGCGTGTGGGCTGCGGTCCTTGTATTTCGAGTTTCACGTCTCCGCGTCCTTGGAGGTTGACGGTGGGATTCGTGAGCTGTCGTTCGTGCACGGGAAGGTGGAATGCTTGAAGAAAAGCGCAGATCGTTGAACATGCCAGCGAGGAGCTTGCAGAGCTTGCCGAGTCGTGGACGACAGGATCGAAGGCGAAACGATAGATCACGCCACGGGAGCCCACGAGGTTTGTGCCGATTTGCGAGTCAAGGGCAGCGCCAATGCCGGGGTGCCGGCGTTTTTATTGGCGAGGCGAGCGGTTGCGGTCTCGGAGAGCTCGTCGCGTGGCCGTGACGGCGTGGCTGCGAGCCGGCTTAGGTTTGGCGAGCCCAAAAGCCAACCCCTTAAACGTGGGACTTCCATGTGGTCGCAGTCGCAATAGTCCATGTAGACTTTCGGAGGAAGCATCATCTTTACACGCACACGCTGACACTTACAACTTACCGCTGCAAGTAGGCATCACTGCACATCGAGACCTCGGCCAGGCGTAAAACGGCGGCGTCAGACACAAACGGTTGCGGTACCTTACATCTCTCGTCGTATGCGTTTGCGAGTAGTTTATGTAGGGCTACACCTGCGATGCCACGGTTCGGCTCCGGATTAACAGTCCGTGGTGACGACTGGCCGCAGTAGCCGCTATTGTATTCCCCATGTATATGTGCCTGCAGCATGGTTGACAGCCATGGCTGGTAGTCAGCGATAATTAGGTATCGATAGTCTTATAGACGGAACGCAGTATTATATCAGCAGCCAACTTATACCTCGTCCTGAGTGCCCCCAGTCGAGGCTACAGCATAAAAAGGTCTGGGTCGCTTCGCGGCCCTCGCGCCACGTGCCGCGACTGCACTCTGCATGTATCTCCGTATGAGGTAGCATTTGTTACATGCGATCGCGACTATCCTGTTCGCTCGTGCATCGCATATGCGGCGACCCGGCGCATGTCCCTTGGTGCACTACCTTGCTATGTACCCTGTCGATGGTGCATCGTCAAACCCATCGACATCAGCAGTTACGCAGTCACAGGGCTGCGAGGCTGCGAGTAAGTGTGCAGCACATGGCGGCACGGCGCAATTGGACCTACGATCAGGCCGCACGAGGGTCTCTGATATGGTAGGTGGACGGCGTATAGGCGGGCAGGTCAGCAAAAAGCAGGAAAAGGTGGCAAAGACGACCATGTGCCGGTAGCGGCATCCCCTGGTGGCGCCCTTAGTCAGGATGGTGGGAGTCTGGTAGGCGACAGCACGGCCTGGCTGGTCGATGTGTAGTTAGCAGTAGTAGTAGTAGGCAGACAAGTCTCTAAGAGAGTCAGCGACCTTTCGGCACGCGCGTGGACCATGCCTTAGCCATAGCAAACAACTCCGCTCTGTCGATGATCGCAACCTCGCATCCTGAGGCTCCCATACCTCTTTGACCAGGGGGATATACCAGCATTAATGCACCCTTATCTGACTGCGGTCCATCGTGCGTGCTGTGCTGTGCTGCATAATATCACTACTGCGAGGGTTATTACTGCACCCAAGTGTTCCAATAGTGAGTGTTATTGCTGCCGCGCTACCAAGCAAACGCCCATTGCATTCTTGCTGAACCCTAACACGACACGCCCGTTGTCGTCTGCAGGTCCCTTATTCATTGTCCACTTGCGCTGCCACTACTCAAATTCGCCTTCACCCTCAACCTCAGCTCAATCTCAATTCCCACTCACCACAACTGGCATTCGCCGTGCACCCTCGTTCCAGAAGCCTCTCAAGCGCATCTTCGTCGCGCGGCCATTAGTCCTGTTCCGACTCGGGCCCCTCCCGGCGCGGGCACTAGCGCTAGGGCACCGTCCGCGCACCCGCATCCGCGAAGCTAACCAGAGCCGGCAGCGTACCCTCTCGCTGCTGAGCCGGCGACAGGACACAGGAGGAGGAAGAGGAGGAGCAGAGCGAACTTCCTCCAACCGCCAGACACCTTTGGTCGACCTCACTTCTCTCTTTCTACCTCCCTCTCTCCTACACACACAAACCCCTCCTCCACCTCCACCAAACACCCGCCACTCTCTACCACCTTCGACTCTCGCCGTTGCCCAAGCACCGTCGAGGCCGCGGTACTACCCCCTCACGTCCCTGTACCACCGCGCTCGGTTCGTTGTGAGAGTTTCCCACGACCCGGCCACAACTGAGAGAGACGCTCTCGACACCGCGTCCGCCGTCGCACCACAGTCTGCTCCGCTCAGCTGTAACCCGCTCGAAGGCACCTCGCCAATTCGTGCGCCGCGCCCGGCCGACTACACCCTCGCAACCAGCTACAGCCATACAAACCGCGGCGCTTTCAGCGAAAGCAACCCAGCCGGTTCGCCGGTCGTCATTCATCCACCAGCCAGCTAATCTCATCCATTGGACCCGGCGGGTCAGTTTATGGCAAGCATGTGCTTCGGAGGAGACAAGAATGGGGACGATCCCGATGCGAAGAAGAGCAAGGAGATCGAGAAGCAACTCCGAGAGGACCAGAAGAAGATGTCCAAGGAAGTGAAGATGCTGCTACTAGGTAAGGCGCGCCCTTCACGCTCAGGAGACGTTTCAATGGCGTACTGACAAGACGAAAGGTGCCGGTGAGTCTGGCAAGTCGACCGTACTCAAACAGATGCGCCTCCTTCACACCAAGGGTTTCTCATCCTCGGAGCGGAAACAGTGGAAGGTCACCATCTTCAACAACCTCCTGCATGCGTTCCAGGTCATCTTCGGCGCCATGGAGGAGCAGGAGGTCGACTTTGCGCATGAAACCAACATCGTAAGCGAGACGAACCCTTTTCCACCTATTAGGCGTTAGCTGACACCCTCGAAGCGCTTTGCAGAGATCATTGCTGCCGACCCTGAGATCGGCACCGAAGATTCTATGCCATTGGACTGCATGAACGCATTCAAGAGTCTTTGGAGAGATGAAGGTGTCCAGCTTGCTATCCGCAAGGGCAACGAATACGCGCTGCACGACAACCTTCAATAGTAAGTGTCGGCTTGTCAATCTCATGTCGCCAAACCACTAACCACCATATAGTTACTTCTCCGACCTTGACCGCCTGTTTGCCAAAGACTTCACACCCACAGACCAGGACATCCTGCGCGCACGGTTACGAACAACTGGTATCAGCGAGACAATCTTCGACACTGGCAACTTGACCTACCGTATGTTCGACGTTGGCGGACAAAGGTCGGAGCGTAAGAAGTGGATCCACGTGTTCGACAACGTTCAGGTCGTCCTCTTCTTGGTTGCAATCAGCGGTTACGACCACGTGCTTGTGGAAGATCGCAATGGCGTAAGTCGAGCACAAACAATCACTTCCCTACTAACCAATGGACACGCGAACTGACTCCTTCCAGAACCAAATGCAAGAAGCGCTCATGCTCTTCGAGAGCATCGCCAACAGCAAGTACTTCGAAAAGTCCGCCCTTATCCTCTTCCTCAACAAGATCGACCTGTTCCGCGAGAAGGTCATTGGTGGCAAGTCGCCCATCCGGGAACACTTCCCTGACTACACCGGAGCGGACAAGGACATCGACGCCGGACAAGATTTCTTTGCGCGCAAATTCAAGAACCTCGTGCGCGACCCTGGCAAGGAGGCCTACGTGCACTTCACCAACGCCACCGACACCAACCTGCTGGACAAGACGATGAAGAGTGTCCAAGACATGATTGTGCAGAGGAACCTGCACCAACTGATGCTGTGAGCACCTTTGATTCCCCACTTCTGCCCTGTACTTTTTTCCCCTGGGAAGGGTTTCCTTCCTTCAAGCGCCGGTTTGGTTGCGCCTTCTATGTCCTTTGTTCGCAAGACACACATTTCCCTTTTCTCTGCAAGGCTCGGATAGAGTGCCGCCAAAATTTGGAGGGCGGCAAAAATGGGAAGGATGAAGCCATTGCCCGCAATAGGGCCCGAATGTTTGGAACAGCCATCATTCTCGTATCTCTAGCTTTCACCTTCTCCTGCTTTTCCCACAGCCAAACCGGCAGCGGAATGGTTAAAATCTCAAAAACTTTTATGAGCAATTTTCTGATCAGTGGTCTTGTTTGTGCGCAGATTGTCCTAGCTGAAAAGGCTAGTGAGACCCGACGACTCCTGCGGAGTCCCTCGAACACCGAATACGGAACTAAAGCCTTTGGTGTGCTTTCAAGAATCCTTCGCCAGGGCAGGAATCCTTCGGCTCGTCCCTCCCTTTGCGCCACCAAGAGATGGATCAACAGACACATTATCACTATACCTATCTTTTGTTTGTTACTTCTTACACTTTATGATCTACCCCCCTTGTGGAACGTACATTAATTCGATATCGATTCTCTTCATCTTGTTGGCTTCATCTTCAACTGCCTTGAAACATCATCTTCCTCACACGACCAATATGTCTATGGTCGGTGACAACTTCACATGCACTGCGCTAGTCGAAGCCTAATACCTTGTTGACTGAACGGCACCTGATTCGAAGTCGAAAGCTATGCGCTGCTGTCGTAGAATTATCATACGCTTGAAGGTGCTCGACTAGTGCTACGACATGCTACGACGTCAAGCATTTCATTCGATACAGCCGATATCCTTGTGACATCAACAACCGTGTGGATTGTGCTGTTGTGAGAGCTGATTCCAGCGTCTACAGGGCATAAAGATAAGACAACGTCAAAGACGATTGACCTCAATTTGTTCATACCAAAGTATTGATTCTGGCTGCGCTTTCAAGTATTGATCTTCGATACGCTTGCAGTTTCGGCGGTCGAGCTCGTTGAGGTACTCATGAGATTCTTGTGCACTAACAGCCACTAATCACAACTACGGCGCCACCGGAATCAATGATTAGCAGGGATCATGGGTCCTTGCTCTCTAGGGACGGCGCCACCAATATATGTATCAAGAGGTCGGCTTTGGCTTCCGCTTCACGTCATTAGTAAGTAGGAAGTAAGGATCCAAGGAGTAGGTAACAACGACCGGATGCATTCTCATCTCAGCTTCCACATCTCACGCTGATACTTGCAGCCACATGAAGAAAGCAGAAGCAAACATGGAGCCGAAGACATCAATACATCTTTCATGTGCCGCAAGATGTGTACTCACCTCACTTACGGTCATTCGCGTACGGTGTCACGGACAGTCCAACAGTCTTACTTGAAGCAATCAATCACGGACTCCATGAGACATAAAGGGCGCGTTCAAATCTTCCTCTCAAGGCGAGCTCACTTGGCAGCACACAATACGCAACGAGGTACTTTAGCAGAAATTCGCTCGCGGCAATGGACAAGACTTTCGAGCCTGCAGACCTGCGACCCACCCGACCACCCGGCCGAACGCCACCACCGCATTGGCGCGTGAACCAGACTCCTGTCGAGCACGAAGTGTTGCGACAACAGACACTCGCACTACTTCTCCATCCCTACGACCCGTCCTCCTGGATCGCCCGAGCAGAAATACTATCCCTCTTGGACTTTCCCGAGCTGGCCGTGGGCGATGGGTACAAAGCAGAGCGACTATGTAAATTCATGCTCGACTTCATCTCGTCACGGCCGAGCGAACGCTGGTCGTTAGGAAGCAGCAAAGGGTTCTGGATGCGTGAAGATTCCGATTCGCAAGACAACGGCCAGCAAGATGGAACCGCCAAACTGCGGAGCTCACTTGGCGATCTTCTGAATGAAGCGCGTGGAGTCCAAGAGTCCAACTTGTGTAATCATCCAGATCGCAAAGGGAAGTACATACCGCAAGCGTACCCATGGCTGGAGGCAAGGCGTCGCGTAAGAGGCCAAGACGTCCTCGACGCAATCACCCGTGAAATCGAGACGAATAAAGCCAAATCGCCAGAAGGCACGCCGTGTGTCGAAGTCAAGCGATGCAGCTTCCTTCCCGCCGGAGAAGACTTGGGCGAGAGCGCACCACTGGGAGTCTTCGCAACCTGCGACCTACCCAGGGGCCACAGAATCCTCACCGACCGGACCGACCTCTTCGGCTGCAGTGGCCCTGGTCCCGACAACTCCAAAAGTGTCCTAGGAGGCAGCTTCGGCTGCCTCCACCCTCTCCACCCCAACCTCGCCCACGACGAAAGCTCCCACGACCTCCGCTGGGTCCGCGAGCGCGCAGGCCAATACGCCGCCGAACCACTCCTGATCTGCCGCGCCCTCCTAGCCTTGGTCGTCTCGACAACCTCACCCCAATCCCAGTCCCCCTTGGATCTCCCAGCAATCGCCCGCCTGATCCCAACCTATCACCGCCAGTTACCCAGAACCTTCCGCCTCTCGACCGACATCGAAATCCCCAACGAAGCCCTGCAGCAGTTCAGCATCGACATCTTCGCAAACCCGCACTACGACTCCTGGGTGCTCTTCACCCTCGCGGCTCGCTTGCAGAACAACTCGTGGTCGAGCCCCGTGGCAGCAGCCCTGAATCCGCTGTTCTGTATGTTCAATCACAGCTGTGAGCCGAATGTCGAGTGGCAGACGCGTAAAGACCACCGGACGATTGACTTGTGCTTGTCGAGGGATGTTGTGGCAGGCGAACAGCTTTTCGTCGAATACGACGCGTTCATGCACGATTCGACGCTGGAGGTGAGGCGCGAGACGTTGGCGCATTGGATTGAGGGGGGCTGTGCTTGCAGCAGGTGTGTACGCGAGGAGCGGGCTGCGATGGCGGTGTTGCAGTCTGGCGATGAGAAGAAGAAGCGGGAGTTCGGAGGATTGAGCGCTGCTGCCTGCCACGACGACGATGATGTTGTCCAACGAGTGAGTTATTTTTCTCTTGGGATTCTCGTTTTCCTTTGTACCTGCCTCCGAGAATTCTTTGGGATAAGGAACCGCCCACTGACGTTCGGAATTACCGGCAACAAAAAAGATTTGCGACGGTACTTATTTGCTCAACGGTTCAATACACGACTCGACTCTCAGCGGAGATGGAGATGGCGACAACGGTTCCAACCCCGTCAGACCTACGACGACAGCAAAGCCAGCCTGGGATACGAGCGAGAAGCCGATTTTCCCCGAGGACTCGTTTTGGGCGGAAGGTGCATGATTGCTATGGAAGAAGACAGGATCTAAAGAGATCAGCCAGTGTTGTCTGATGATGAAATTTTCTTTTGTATGTAATGAGATACCCCCAAAAGTACATGACATTCTGCTTTTGGAGAAGGGCATTTCTCGTGTTGTTCTCCGATGTCTGTTTGCACGCCTTCTGAAACCGACTCCAAGTCGAGGCCTGTCGAGCAAGCGCAGGACGCAACAGCAGGGAAGTGGGTGGGAAAGAGACATCATGTCATCGAAGTAGCCTGCATATGCAAGAGTGAAATCGGACGCTGCAATTGAGCTAGCTATTCAAGTCGCCATGCCGCTTCGTCGATATGCAAGTTTACTGACTTGCCTTAACGTCTTACAATACGATCAACCAATCT
>Ga0265780_10000230_pt1 | contig 89521 bp, 75 predicted proteins | sample P1T30metagenome_FD_192432 | JGI IMG/M metagenome (GOLD analysis project Ga0265780, IMG submission 192432) | Plant litter microbial communities from East Loma Ridge, Irvine, California - P1 T30 | ecosystem: Environmental > Terrestrial > Plant litter > Unclassified | place: USA: California...
CCCGTGACCCGCACTGCCTCGGGCGACGCGACCGTGATGCTGGTCGGCCCCGACAACAAGACAGTGGCGCGCGTGATCAAGACTGGTGCGCTGGTGGACAACCACTGGCTGGTCGACAGCGGATTGACGGACGGCGAACGAATTGTCGTGAGCGGCATCCAGAAACTGAAAGCCGGCATGGTGGTCACGCCACGCGTGGCTGCGCCGCAAAAAGGAGCCGCCGGTGCCTAAATTTTTCATCCAGCGTCCGATCTTCGCGATCGTGATTTCGATCCTGATCATGCTGGTCGGGATCCTGGCGGTCAAGAAGCTGCCGGTCGAGCAATACCCGCCAGTCTCGCCGCCGGCGGTGCAGGTCGCCGCCACGTTCCCGGGCGCGTCTGCAGAAACCATGCAGAACACCGTGGTGCAGGTCATCGAGCAGCAAATGACGGCGCTCGACAATTTGCTGTACATGAATTCGACCACCGACGACACGGGCCAGTCCACCACCACCCTCACCTTTGCGCCAGGCACTGATCCCGACATCGCCCAGGTGCAGGTGCAAAACAAGCTGCAGGCCGCTACGCCGCGCCTGCCGTCCGAGGTCCAGCAATCAGGCCTGCGCGTGACCAAGTCCACGGCCGACTTCCTGATGGTGGCCGCGTTCGTTTCCGATGACAACAGCATGACCAAGTTCGACATTGCCAACTACGTGGCGTCGAACATCCAGGATCCCCTGTCCCGGTTGCCGGGCGTGGGCAGCATGAACCTGTTCGGCACCCAGTACGCGATGCGCATCTGGCTCGACCCGGTCAAGCTGACCGGCTTCGCGCTGACGCCGCTCGACGTCAACACTGCCATCCTGGCGCAGAACGTGCAGATTTCTGGCGGCCAGCTGGGCGGCTCGCCCGCCGTGGCAGGCCAGGCGCTCAGTGCCACCATCAGCGAAGCGACGCTCCTGCGTACGCCCGAGCAGTTCCGCCGCATCCTGCTGAAAACCCAGCCCGACGGCTCGGCAGTGCGCATCGGCGACGTGGCCCGCGTGGCGCTCGGCCCGGAAAACTACAACGTCGACGTGCGCTACAGCGGCAAGTCGGCGTCGGGCCTGGGCATCCAGCTGGCGCCCAACGCCAATGCGCTGGCCACTGCGGACCTGGTGCGGGCGCGCCTGGTCGACCTGTCGGCCACCTTCCCGCCCGGCCTGCGCGTCGTGTATCCGAACGATGTGACGCCGTTCATCGAGGTGTCGATCCACGAAGTGGTGAAAACCCTGATCGAGGGCATCGTGCTGGTGTTCCTGGTGATGTACCTGTTCCTGCAAAACTTCCGCGCCACCCTGATCCCGTCGATCACGGTGCCGGTCGTGCTGCTGGGGACCTTCGGCATCATGGCGGCGCTGGGCTTTACCATTAACACGCTGTCGATGTTCGGCATGGTGCTGGCCATTGGCCTCCTGGTCGACGACGCCATCGTGGTGGTGGAAAACGTCGAGCGCGTGATGCACGAAGACGGCCTCCCGCCGCGCGAGGCCACCGAAAAAGCCATGGGCCAGATCAGCAGCGCGCTGATCGGCGTGGCGCTGGTGCTCTCCGCCGTGTTCGTGCCGGTGGCGTTTTCCAGCGGCACCGTGGGCGCGATCTACCGCGAATTTTCGCTCACCGTGGTGTCGGCCATGCTGCTGTCGGTGTTTGTCGCACTGACATTGACGCCTGCACTGTGCGCCCTGCTGCTCAAGGCGCCCGACCCCGACCACCATGAAAAGAAGGGATTTTTCGGCTGGTTCAACCGCGGTTTCGACCGCGAGCGCGACCGCTACCTGGGCGCCGTAACCGGCATCGTGCGCCGGCGCGGCCTGTGGATGATCCTGTACGCGGTGCTGGTCGGCGTCGTGATCCTGCTGTTCCTGCGCCTGCCCGGCGGTTTCCTGCCCAAGGAAGACCAGGGCTACATGTTCGTGCAGGTGCAGACCCCGGCCGGCAGCACGCTGGAAACGACCGGGCGCGTGCTGGAAGAAATCAACCAGTACCTGCTCAAGGACGAAGCAGCCATGGTCGACTCGACCTTCATGACGAATGGCGCCAGCTCGCCAAACCGGGGCCAGAACCAGGGCCGCCTGTTCGTGCGCTTCAAGCCATGGGACGAGCGTACTACCGAGGCGACCAGCGTCACCGCACTGAGCGCCCGCATCGCTGCGCGCTATGCCAACTACCAGGGCGCGACCGTGAACCCGGTGGAGCCGCCGCCGATCCGCGGCCTGGGCTCGGCTGCCGGCTTTTCGTTCCAGCTGCAGGACCGGGGCAACCACGGTCACGCGGCGCTGGCGAAGGCGCGCGACCAGTTGCTGGAACTGGCGAAAAACGAGCCGGGTCTCGCGCGCGTGCGCTTCACCGGCCAGGCCGACAACCCCACCTATAAAATCAACATCGACCGCGAAAAAGCCGCCGCGCTGGGCGTCAGCCTGACCGCCGTCGACCAGACCTTTTCCACCGCCTGGGGCTCGCGCTACATCAACAATTTTTTCGACACCGACAACCGCATCAAGCGCGTGTATGTGCAGGCCGACGCGCAGTTCCGCATGAACCCTGACGACATCAAGCTGCTGTACGTGCGCAACGACGCCGGCACCATGGTCCCGTTCTCGACCTTTGCCAGTGCGGAGTGGTCCTGGGGCGCGCCAGCCATGCAGCGCTACAACGGCATCGAAGCATCGGAGATCCTGGGCCAGCCGGCCCCCGGCCGCAGTACCGGCGAAGCCATGGCCACGATGGACCGCCTCGCCAAACAGCTGCCGGCGGGCTTCGGCTACGAGTGGAGCGGCATTTCGCTGCAGGAGTCGCAAGCCGGTTCGCAGGCGCCGTTCCTGTATGCGCTGTCGATCCTGGTGGTGTTCCTCAGCCTGGCCGCGCTGTATGAAAGCTGGACCGTGCCGGTCTCGGTGATCATGGTGGTGCCGGTCGGCGTGCTGGGCGCCCTGGCCGCGGCCACATCGTTCGGCATGCAGAACGACGTGTTCTTCCAGGTGGGGCTCCTGACCACCATCGGCCTGTCCGCGAAAAACGCGATTTTGATCGTGGAGTTTGCGCGCGAACTGCAGCTGCACCACAACATGACGCCAATGGAGGCGGCCATGGAATCGGCCAAGCTTCGCCTGCGCCCGATCATCATGACGTCGATGGCATTCGTATTGGGTGTACTGCCGCTGGCGATTGCCACCGGCGCCGGCGCCGCCAGCCAGAACGCGCTCGGCATCGGCGTCATTGGCGGCATGCTGGCCGCGACGTTCCTCGCGACCTATTTGATTCCACTGTTTTATGTCCTGATTGCCGGGAAAGGCAAGGACAGGGCTGCCGAGGGACCGAAGGCTGCCGTGGCCGCGCCGCAGGCAGTGCCGGAGACAGCGCCCTGACCTGTCGGCGGGGGCTGGCGCCGCTTTAGTAGGCGGCGCCCGGCGCCGCTGGCGCGGCAGTGCTGCCGTCGCCAAGAAAGTCGCGCGCCAGCTTGCGCACGGCGCCGACGAACAGCATGACGTCGACGCCGACCGCGACAAACGTGCAGCCCAGTTCCAGGTAGCGGCGCGCCAGTGCCGGATCGGACGTCAATGTACCGGCTGCCTTGCCTGATTGGACGATGGTGACGATTGCCGCCTCGATGGCAGCCTGCACGTCGGGATGCCCGGGTTTGCCGCGGCGCCCCATCGATGCGGCCAGGTCGGCCGGCCCGATGAACACGCCGTCCACGCCATCGACCGCGCAGATTGCTTCCAGGTTGGCCATGGCCGTCACGGTCTCGGCCTGCACCAGCAGGCACACCTGGCTGTCGGCCATGTCGAGGTAGTCGCCGTAGTCGGAAAAGCGCGACGCGCGCGCCACGGCGCTGCCGACGCCACGGATCCCGTGGGGCGGATAGCGGGTGGCCGCCACCATCTCTGCGGCCTGCGCAGCCGTGTCGACCATGGGCACGAGCAGGTTTTGCGCACCGATGTCAAGCAGCTGCTTGATCAGCGCCACGTCGCCCGTGACGGCGCGCACGACCGGCTGCGCGCGGTACGGCGCGACTGCCTGCAACTGGGCCAGCGTGCTCCGGATATCATTGGGCGCGTGTTCGCCGTCGATCAGCAGCCAGTCGAAATCGGCCGTGGCGCTGGCTTCGGCGATGTAGGGGCTGGTCATCGACAGCCACAGGCCCACTTGCGCGCGGCGTGCAGCCAGCGCCTGCTTGAAGGGATTGAGCGGCAGTTTTTTCATGATGGGCTTTCGGAGATAGGTTGAATCAGGCGTGCTGCGGGGCCACGACGATGCGTTCGACTTTCCCGAGCAGGAACGCGTAGTTCAGGATCGCCAGGACAATCAGGCCGGCGGAGAACAACAGCGCCATGTTAAACGAGCCGTACGTGCCGACGATATACCCGGTGACGATCGGACCCACCACGCCGCCCATGTTCGAGACGCTGTTCTGCAGGCCGGCCACCATCGACGTCATGTTTTTCGGGGCCACGTCGCCCGGCAGCGCCCACACCTGCGACGCGGCGACAGTAGTGCCGGATTTCGCCACGCACAGCAGGATCACCGCTACCGTGGCCGATTCGGCGTAGGCGGCAAAGCCGATGCTCGATGCCATCAGCAGGCCCACGATCAGGAACAGCTTGCGGGTAGCGGTGAGCGACAGCTTGCCCGACGCGTAGACGCGGTCCGACAGCCAGCCGGCCAGCACTTCGACGAACATTGCCACGATCAGCGGCAGCGCGGCGGCAAAGCCCATCTGCATCAGGCTCATGCCGCGCTCCTTGACCAGGTAGCTTGGCAGCCAGGTAATGAAGAAGTAGGAGTTATAGTTGATCATGAAAAACCCGATGCACATCGCCCAGATGTTGCGGTACCTGAGCAGGCCATACCATTTCATCGGCATGACCTTGTCTTCGTAATCTGCCTTCGACACGCCATCCATGATGTGCGCCAGCTCTGCGGCGTTCACGCCGGGATGGTCGGCAGGCGACTCGCGGAAGAACGCAAACCAGACCACGCCCCAGACTACTCCCAGCGAGCCGACGATGGCAAACGTGATCTTCCAGTCGAACACGGAAATCAGGTAGGCGATCAGCGGCAAGGCGACAGCGCCGCCGAACTTGGAGCCGCTGTCGAAGATGCCGGCCACGGTGCCGCGCTCCGACTTTGGAAACCATTTGGCGGCAATGCCGGCATTGCTTGGATAAGCTGCCGCCTCGCCGATGCCAAGCGCCACGCGCAGGGCGACAAGCGACTTGAAGCCGGTGGCGATCCCGGTGATGGCAGTGGCCAGCGACCACCAGACCACGGCCAGGCCCAGCGTTTTCTTCTGGCCGTATTTATCGGCAAGGTACCCGGCCGGCAGCTGCAGCAAGGCGTACGACCAGAAGAACGCCGACAGCACGATCCCCATCTGGAACGGCGTGAGCGCAAACTCGGACTGGATGTGCGGCGCGGCGGCCGACAGGACGGTGCGGTCGATGTAATTGATGGCGATGGCCGCCCACATCATGGCCGCGACCCACCAGCGGACATTGGATTTTTTTTGCTGCGCTTCTTGTACGTTCATGCGTGTCTCCATTTTTGGCAAGCGGTCGGCGCCGCTTTTGTGTGCCGCGTTGTACTGCAGGTCCGGCCAGCCGCATCGACAGGATGCAGGCGTCCCCACGCAGCCGTGGCGTGCGCGCGGACAACCGGGAAAGTGGGTCAGCGGCGTGCGCCGCTGCGTGGCTACGCCAGGTTGCCCTGGCAGAGGTACTTGATATGCATGTAGTCTTCCAGCCCGTAGCGCGAGCCTTCGCGCCCGTAGCCCGATTCCTTGACGCCCCCGAACGGCGCCGCTTCCGACGCTACTGCGCCCTCGTTGATGCCGACGATGCCGGTTTCCAGCGCGGCTGCCACGCGCGCAATGCGGCGCACATCGTTCGAATAAAAATAGGCAGCCAGGCCGAACGGCGTATCGTTGGCGTTGCGTACTGCCTCCTCTTCGGTGTGGAAGCGGAAGATCGCCGCCACCGGCCCGAAGGTCTCTTCGTGCGCCAGTTCCATGGCCGGCGTGGCGTCGCACAGCACGGTGGGCGCGTAATACGTACCGGACTGGCGCGCGCCGCCCTGGATCCGCGTGCCCCCCGCCACCAGGCGCGCACCGCGGGCCAGCGCGTCGTCGACGTGGCGCGCGATCTTGTCGACGGCGCGCTGGTTGATCATCGGGCCGATCTGCGCGGCCGGGTCGGTGGCCGGCCCGACACGCATCGCGGCCACCCGCTTGCCGAGGGCCTCGGTGAACCGGTCGTGGACGCCGTCCTGCACGTACACGCGGTTCGGGCAAACGCAGGTCTGGCCGCCGTTACGGAACTTGGCCGCGATCAGGCCTTCGACTGCCGCATCCAGGTCAGCGTCGTCGAACACGATGAACGGCGCGTTGCCGCCCAGTTCAAGCGAGAGCTTTTTCAGCGTCGCGGCGGATTCGCGCGCGAGGTGCTTGCCGACCGGGGTCGAGCCGGTGAAACTGATCTTGCGCACGCGGCTGTCGGCCAGCCACGCGTCCACCACTTCCGGCGTCTGTTCGCGCGAGGCAGTGACGATATTGAGCACGCCGGCAGGCACCCCGGCCTGCTGCGCCAGCCAGACCAGCGCCAGCGCCGTGAGCGGCGTGTCTTCGGCCGGCTTGGCCACTACCGTGCAGCCAGCTGCCAGCGCCGGCGCGATTTTGCGGGCGATCATCGCCAGCGGAAAGTTCCACGGGGTGATCACGGCAACCACGCCCACCGGCTCCTTGACCGCCATCATGCGCCGGCCCGTGACGGCAGCCGGGATGATATCGCCGTAGACGCGGGTCGCCTCTTCGGCAAACCATTCGATGTACGACGCGCCGTAAGCCACTTCGCCGCGTCCTTCGGCCAGGGGTTTACCCTGCTCGCGCGAGATCAAGCGGCCCAGGTCGTCCTGGTGGGCCAGCAGCAGCGCGTGCCAGCGTTTCAGGATCTGCGCGCGGTCGCGCGCCGGGCGCGTGCTCCAGCCGGCAAAGGCAGCGTGGGCGGCATCTGCAGCCGCGATGGCGTCAACGGCGCCGCTGTCGGGCACGTGCCCGATGACCGCACCGGTGGCGGGATCAAGGACGGCAAGCTGTTTGCCGCTCTGCGCGGCCTGCCAGGTGGCGCCGATGTAGTTCCCGGTGCGCAACAGGTCGCTGTCGCTCAGTGTCAGGGTATGTTCCATCATTTCTTTCTGCAGGGTTGACGCACGGCGCGGGTTCAGCTGACGATGCCGACATGCCACGGCACGAATTCGTTGTCGCCCAGCCCCAGCAACTCGCTCTTTGTTTCACGGCCCGAGGCGTAATCGAGAATCGCCCGGAAAATCCGCTCGCCCATTTCGTCGACCGACACTTCGCCGTCCACGATCAGGCCGCAATTGATGTCCATGTCTTCTTCGAGGCGCACAAACATCGGCGTGTTGCTGGCCAGTTTGATGGTGGGCGCCGGTTTTGATCCGAACATCGAACCGCGCCCGGTGGTAAAGCAGATCAGGTTGGCGCCGCTGGCGATCTGGCCGGTGCAGGCCACCGGATCGTAGCCGGGAGAATCCATGAATACAAAGCCCGCCTTGTCGATCGGCTCGGCGTATTCGTACACTTCCTGCAGCGGCGTGGTGCCGCCTTTCATGGCCGAGCCCAGCGACTTTTCAAAGATGTTGGCCAGGCCGCCCTGCTGGTTGCCGTGGCCGACCACCCCGTTGAACTGCGCGTTGTGGCCGCGCGTGTACTGTTCCCACCAGGTCAGGCGGTCCAGCAGCTTCTGGCCCACCTCCGGCGTCACCGCACGGCGCGTCAGCATGTATTCGACACCATGGATCTCGGGCGTCTCCGACAGGATCGCGGTGCCGCCGTGGCGCACCAGGATGTCCATTGCCGCACCCAGCGCGGGGTTCGCCGTGATGCCGGAAAAGCCGTCGGAGCCGCCGCACTCCAGGCCGATTTTCAGGTGGCTGGCCGATACTGGCTGGCGCGTGACATCGTTTGCCCGGGGCAGCATCGACTGCACGGCCTTGATGCCGGCGTCGATGGTGGCGCGGGTGCCGCCGACATCCTGCATCACCATCGTGCGCGCCTGCTCGCCAAGGGCGATGTTCTGCGACTCGACCAGCCCGGCGACCTGGTTGCGCTCGCAGCCCAGGCCCACGATCAGCACGCCGCCCAGGTTCGGGTGGCGTGCATAGCCGGCAATGGTCCGGCGCAGGACATCGAAGTGTTCGCTCGGGGAGGACATGCCGCAGCCGGTGGTCTGCGCGAAGGCGACGACGCCGTCGACGTTCGGGTAGTCCAGCAGGCGTTCGGGGGTGAAGTACTGCGCGATCTGCGTGATGACGGTCGACGAGCAGTTGACGGAGGCGAGGATGCCGATGAAGTTGCGGGTGGCGACGCGCCCGTCCTCGCGCACGATCCCCATGAAGGTGGCGCGCTCGCTCTCAGGCACGTAGTCGACCGGGCGCACGTCCTGGCAAAAGCCCGGGTCGCGGTCGAATTCGATCAGTTCCAGGTTATGGGAATGGACATGGTCGCCCGCGGCGATGTCGCGCGAGGCAACACCGATCACGGTGTTGTACTTCAGGACGCGCGCCCCAGCGGGAATCGCCACCGCCGCGATCTTGTGCCCGGCCGGGACCTGGGCGCGCATGCGCAGGCCCAGTTCCGGCACGGTTTCGCCCAGCCCCATCGCCACGCGGGCAATCAGGACGTTGTCGTTTGCGTGCAGGCGGATCAGTGCCGTCCTTGTCGCTGTATTCGTCGTCTCTGTCATTCTTGTCTCCTCCAGCCGTCGTCATCCTCGCGCCGGCTACTGCGGCGCAAGGACTCTCTCTGTTGTTACGCTGCCTGCAACTGCGCCGCGATCGCCATGCCCATTTCCGTCGTCGATGCGCTGCCGCCCAGGTCGCCCGTGCGCGGGCCGGTGGCCAGCACCGTTTCGATTGCCTTGACAATGGCGTCGTGCGCCGCGCGGCACTGCGCGTCGCCGTTGCCGATAAAATCGAGCATCAGCGCGCCCGACCAGATCATGGCGACCGGGTTGGCGATGTTTTTCCCGAAAATGTCCGGCGCCGAGCCGTGCACCGGCTCGAACAGCGACGGGAACAAACGGTCCGGGTTCAGGTTGGCCGAAGGGGCCAGACCAATGGTGCCGGTGCATGCAGGACCGAGGTCCGACAGGATGTCGCCAAACAGGTTCGAGGCCACTACCACGTCGAAGCGGTCCGGGGTCAGCACGAAGCGCGCCGACAGGATATCGATGTGCTGCTTGTCCACCGTGATGTCCGGGTAGTGTTTGCCCATGGCGTCGGCGCGCGCGTCCCACCACGGCATGCTGATCGCGATGCCGTTCGATTTGGTCGCCACCGTCAGGTGCTTGCGATCGCGGGTGCGGGCCAGCTCGTACGCATATTTCAGGACGCGGTCGGTGCCGGTGCGTGAAAACACGGATTGCTGCAGCACGACTTCGCGGTCGGTCCCTTCGTACATGATGCCGCCCAGGGCCGTGTATTCGCCCTCGGTGTTTTCGCGCACCACGTAGAAATCGATGTCGCCCGGCTTGCGGTTGGCCAGCGGGCACGGCACGCCTTCGAACAGGCGCACCGGGCGCAGGTTGATGTACTGGTCGAACTCGCGGCGGAATTTCAACAGCGAGCCCCACAGCGAGATGTGGTCGGGCACGGTGGCTGGCCAGCCGACTGCACCGAAGTAGATCGCGTCGAAGGTGGACAGCTGCGCTTTCCAGTCGTCCGGCATCATCTGGCCGTGTTCCAGGTAGTAGTCGCAGGCAGCCCACTCGAACGACGTGAAGGACAAGGCGATATTGAATTTTTCGGCGGCCACCTGAAGGACGCGCAAGCCTTCCGGCATCACTTCCTGGCCGATCCCGTCGCCGGCAATCACGGCGATCCGAAATGGTGTGTTCATGGGTTCCTCTGGAATGAGAGTGGGAGCGGATGATTCACGCTCGACAGTGAGGGCATTATTGAACGCGGGTAAAAAAGATACAATGCGCGTTCCGTAAATAGATTATTCACGATTCATGCATAAACTGCCGAATGCCGAGGACCTGCGCGTGTTCACTGTCGTGGCCCGCAAAGCAAGCTTCGTGACGGCTGCCGAAGAACTTTCGGTGTCCACCGCGTACGTCAGCAAGCGCATCCACATGCTGGAAGAAACACTGGCCGTCAAGCTGCTGCACCGCACCACGCGGCGCGTGGTGGTGACGGAAGAAGGCGAACAGGTGTTCCTGTGGGCGCAGCGCATCCTGGATGACATGGACCAGTTGATGCAGGAAGTGGCCGTGACCAAGCGCCTCCCGCAGGGCGCACTGCGCATTGCCAGCAGCTTCGGCTTCGGGCGCAATATCGCCGCGCCGATGATCTCGCTGATGGTCAAGCGCTATCCGGGCCTGCAGGTCCGCTTTGAAGTATTCGACCGTATCGTCGACGTGGCCAGCGAAGGCTTCGACCTCGATATCCGCGTCGGCGACGAGATCGCGCCGCACCTGATTGCGCGCCGCCTGGCCAGCAACCACCGCATCCTGTGCGCGTCGCCCGACTATTTGAAACGGCGCGGCACGCCGCGCGCGCTGCAATCGCTGGCCAACCACGACTGCCTGGTGATCAAGGAGCGCGACCATCCGTTCGGCGTCTGGAAGCTGCGCGCAGGCGCGGTCGAGGACACGGTCAAGGTGACCGGACCGCTGTCAGCCAACAACGGTGAAATGGCGGTGCTGTGGGCGCTCGACGGACACGGCGTGGTGCTGCGCTCGCTGTGGGACATCGGCCCGCACCTGCGCGACGGCGCGCTGGTGCAGATCCTGCCGGAGTGGCGCCAGGAAGCCAACGTCTGGGCCGTTTATCCGTCGCGGTTGACGACCTCGGCAAAGGTACGCGTCTGCGTCGAACTGCTCGAAGAACAGTTTGCGCTGCTCGACTTGGCTCACCGCTGACGCGGTGGTGCGTCAACTGCGGATGAATGCCAGGATGTCGGCGTTGATGACGTCGGCATGCGTGGTTGGCATCCCGTGCGGAAAGCCAGGATAGGTTTTCAGGAGCCCGTTGGACAGCAGTGCGGCGCTCAGCGGTGCGGAGTTTGCATACGGGACGATCTGGTCGTCGTCGCCATGCTGAACCAGTACCGGCAGTATGATTTTCTTCAGGTCGTCGGTGAAGTCGGTCTGCGAGAAAGCGACGATGCCGTCGTAGTGCGCTTTGGCCGCGCCCATCATGCCCTGGCGCCACCAGTTCCGGATCACGCCTTCCTGCGGCGCGGCGCCGGCGCGGTTGTAGCCGTAGAACGGACCGGTGGGTACGTCCAGGTAGAACTGCGCGCGATTGGTGGCCACCTGCTGCTGAAAGCCGTCGAACACGTCCTTCGGCAAGCCGCCGGGATTGTCGGGCGTTTGCACCATCAGCGGCGGCACGGCGGCGATCAGCACGGCTTTCGAGGCGCGCGACTGGCCGTGGCGCGCCAGGTAGCGAACTACTTCCCCACCCCCGGTGGAGTGGCCTATGTGGATTGCCCCGCTTAAATCGAGGTGTTCGACGACGGCCAGCAGGTCATCGGCGTAGTGATCCATGTCATGCCCGCCGGACACCTGCGCCGAGCGGCCATGCCCCCGCCGGTCGTGCGCAATCACGCGAAAACCCTGGTTCAGGAAGAACAGCATCTGCGCGTCCCAGTCGTCGGCGGACAGCGGCCAGCCGTGGGAAAACACGATGGGGGTGCCGTGGCCCCAATCCTTGTAGAAGATCTCGACGCCGTCGCGGGTAATTACCGTGGAAGTGGTCATGGGATGGCCCTGTGGTGGAAGTGGAAGTCGTTGCCGGTCGCATGCACGTCACGGCACGCCAGCCAAGAAATACCACAACCCACCTTCCTGGTCCATTGCCTGCGCATGGACTGGTTGCCACCATCCCGTCGCACACCGTGCATGCGCGGCATGCACGGTGTGCCGGCAGGTCAGGCCGTATGCAGCAGCGAACGCTTGCGCGCGTAGCCGAAATACACGCCCAGGCCGATCAGCAGCCAGACCACGAAGGCAACCCAGGTATGCCAGCTGAGGAAGCACATCAACGTGATGCAGAACACGATCGCCAGGGCAGGAATGACGGGCACGCCCGGGCAGCGGAACGCACGCGGCAGGTCCGGGCGGGTCTTGCGCAGGATGATAACGGCCAGCGAAACCAGGCTGAATGCAGCCAGCGTGCCGATGTTGACCAGTTCGGCCAGCACGCCGAGCGGCACCACGGCGGCGATCAGGCCGAACACGATGCCGACCATCCACGTCGCGAAAAACGGCGTGCCGTATTTCGGGTGGACCTTCGACAGGCGGGCTGGCAGCAGACCGTCGCGGGACATGGCGAACAGGATGCGCGTCTGGCCGTAGGCCATCACCAGCATGACAGTGCTCATGCCCAGGATGGCTGCCAGGTCGACGAAGCCGGCGACCCAGTTTTCACCTGCGTACTGCAGCGCCAGCGACACGGGATGGTCGACGCCGAGGAAGTTCTTGAACGGCACGATGCCGGTCATGATGGCTGCCACGGCAACGTACAGCACGGTGCAGATGACCAGCGAGCCGATGATCCCGATCGGCAGGTCGCGCGCCGGATTCTTGACTTCTTCCGCGGCCGAGGTCACGGCGTCAAAACCGATGAAGGCAAAGAACACCAATGCGGCTGCGCTCATGACGCCGCCCATCCCGTACGGCATGAACGGCTGCCAGTTGGCAGGCTGCACGTGCTTGAAGCCGACAAAAATAAACAGCAGCACTACGCCAGTCTTGATCAGGACCATGATGTTGGTCCAGCGGGCCGATTCGCGCACGCCCAGCGACAGCAGGCCCGTTAGCACCAGCATGATCAGGAACGCCGGCAGGTTGAACATGGTGGCGACGCCAGGAATGGCGCCAGGCGCGGCACGCAGAGCGGCCGGCAGCTCCATGCCAAAGCCGGTGAGCAGCGACTGGAAATAGCCGGACCAGCCCACTGCCACGGTGGACGTGGCCAGGCCGTATTCAAGCAGCAGGTCCCAGCCGATCATCCAGGCCACCAGTTCGCCGAGGGTGGCGTAGCTGTAGGTATAGATCGAACCGGCAACCGGGACGGTGGACGCAAATTCAGCGTAGCACAGCGCGGCGAACGCGCAGGCCAGGGCCGCGATGGCAAACGACAGGGTCAGCGCCGGGCCAGCCGTGACGGCGCCGGTACCGGTGAGGACGAAAATGCCGGTGCCGACAATGGCGCCAATGCCCATCAGGACCAGGTCGAACGGCCCGAGGACTTTTTTGAGGCCGCCGGGGGTGCTGGCAGCGGCGCTGCTGGCAGCAACCATGGCGTCCAGGTTTTTGGTTCTGAAAATACTCACGCGTACTCCGATCTGAAATTGGCCTCTGGTGGGCACATGGGTCAATGCAACAGCATGCTCGGCGGGGCAGTTGCACAGCCGCGACCTGGGCCGTGCGTGCTTTTGTCTCCACGACGTACAGGCGATCAATGGAAAAAAGCCACCCGCAGGTGGCTTTCAACAATTGCGTCTGGCACAGTCGATGCCGGCAGCGTATTGACGTCGCCGACAGCATGCGCCGCATCTCCGCATAAATTGCCGTTGCTCAAATTATATTGTAGCAGCAGTGACATGGAAGACAGCGCCTGCGTGACGCTGTCCGCATAAAAATGCCGGGATATGAACACGCCGCCAAACCGGCACCCGATTGCGCGCACTGTGCAGCGCCCTACCTCAATGCAAACCGCAGCGCCAGGGCGATGACCGCGAGGACGCCGACGCTGCAGGCCCAGATTGCCGCCATCCACAGCAAACGGATGGCCAGTGGCGCAGGTGGTTTGCCGCGGTCGCTCACATCGATTGTCGGCCATTTCATCAGTGGTACCCCTGTCCCTCGACTTTGCCACGAAACACCCAGTAGGCCCATGCCGTGTAGGCCAGGATCATCGGCATGATGATTGCCGTCCCCACCAGCAGGAACGCCTGGCTGCGGGGATGGGTGGCCGCATCCCAGATTGTCAATGCGCCTGGAACGATATAGAGATAGATGCTCACGCCCAGGCCCAGAAAACACAGGAAGAAAATAAACAGCGCCAGCAGGAAAGGCGCCAGTTCGCGGCCCGCCTTCATGCTGCGATAGAACGCGTAGCTGGCCAGGGCAACGAGCACGGGGACGGGTGCGGCCAGCAGCAGGCCCGGCCAGGCAAACCAGCGCGCGAAATAGGCGCCGTGCAGGAATGGCGTCGCGGCGCTGACCAGGACTACGGCCGCCAGGGTGCCGGCCCCCGTCTTCCAGGCAAGACCCGTCGCACGCTGCTGCAAGCTTCCTTCTGCCTTGAAGATCAGCCAGGTCGAACCGAGCAAGGCATACGCCACAACGACACTGACGCCCGTCAGTAGCGAAAAAGGCGTCAGCCAGTCCCACCAGCCGCCTCCGTAGGCACGGCCGGTGACCTTCACCCCCTGCAATAGCGCGCCAAGAATGACGCCTTGCGAGAGTGCCGCGAGAAACGATCCGCCCGTGAATGCACTATCCCATGCCGGGCGGTGGGCAGGATCGCGCCACCGCGCTTCGAATGCCACGCCCCGGAACACCAGCGCCAGCAGCATGACAATGATCGGTGCGTACAGTCCGGACAGGATGACTCCGTAGGCAAGCGGGAACGCGGCAAGCAGGCCGCCCCCGCCCAGTACCAGCCAGGTTTCATTGCCGTCCCATACAGGCGCAATGCTGTTCATGGCAGTGTCGCGGTCGGGACCCACCGCAAAAGCGGGAAACAAAATGCCGATGCCCAGGTTGAACCCGTCCATGAGCACGTAGACGAACACGGAAAAAACAATGATGCCTGCCCAGACGATTGTCAGGTCGAGATGCATGGATGCCTCACTGCTTGCCAGGGGTGGAAGAATGCGGAACCGCCGGAGCCGGGGTGATGCCTGCCGTCCGCACGGGCACGTCTGCGAGCTCCGGCTCATGCGCCACAGGCGGCTTGGCCAGCAGCTTGAAAATGTAGCCCACGCCTGCCCCGAACACGAGAAAGTAAATGACCACGAAAGCGGCCAGCGAGGCTGCCACAGCGGGCGCCGCCAGCGGCGACACCGACTCGGCAGTACGCATCAGGCCATAAATTGTCCAGGGCTGGCGGCCCACCTCGGTTGTCACCCACCCTGCCAGGACGGCGACCAGGCCTGACGGCCCCATCACGACGGCAAATTTCAGCAGCGGGCGCCAGACGTACAACCTGCCGCGATACCGCGCATACAAGCTCAGCATTCCAAGGCTGGCCATCAACAACCCGAGACCCACCATGATGCGGAACGACCAGAATACGATGCCGACAGGTGGGCGGTTTTCACGCGGAATCGTATCGAGTCCGGCCAGCGGCGCGTTCAGGTCGTGTTTCAGGATGAGCGAGGAAGCCTTCGGAATGGCAATGGCGTAGTCGACGCGGTTGGCCGCAGAGTTCGGAATGCCAAACAGGATCAGCGGTGCGCCATTCTTGTGGCTGTCGAAATGGCCCTCCATTGCCATGACCTTGGCCGGCTGGTGCGCAAGCGTATTCAACCCGTGCGCGTCGCCAATGACGATCTGCAGCGGCGCGACAATGGCTGCCATCCACATGGCCATGGAAAACATGATGCGCGCCCGGGGATTGCCACTGTCTTTCAATAAATGAAACGCCCCGATGCTGCCGACAATAAATGCCGTGGTCAGGTAGGCGGCAGAGACCGTATGCGCCAGCCGGAACGGAAAACTGGGATTGAAAATAATGTCGAGCCAACTGCCAGCGGGGGTGAACTGGCCGGCAGCGTTCCGCGCGAATCCAGTCGGCGTGTGCATCCAGCTGTTGACGGACAGGATCCAGAAGGCGGAAACGAAGGTCCCCACCGCCACCATCAGCGTTGCGAAAAAATGCAGCTTCTTGCCCACCCTGGACATGCCGAACAACATCACCCCCAGAAAACCTGCTTCGAGGAAAAAGGCCGTCAGCACCTCATACGCCATCAAGGGGCCGATGACTGGCCCGGCCCGGTCGGAAAACACGGCCCAGTTGGTGCCGAACTGGTAAGACATGACAATGCCGGAGACGACGCCCATCGCAAACACGAGGGCGAAGATCTTGATCCAGTATTTGAACAGGTCCATGTATTCGGATTTCCCCGTTTTCAGCCACAGCGCTTCCAGCACGGCAAGGTAGCTGGCCAGGCCGATGGTTATTGCTGGAAAGAGGAAGTGGAAGCTGACCGTGAATGCAAACTGCACGCGTGCCAGCAACAGAGCCGTCGGGTAGTCGAACATGGCGAATGCTTCCTCTGTGTGACGCTCAACGGTGGCGAATGGCTGGCCCGGATCTGCGGTGCAGCACTGAAAAACGACGCGCCTTTTGCAACCGATCTTAGGCCAGTTTGAGAGAACGGCATGCACCGTTCCGCGATGAAATGCGGCAGTGGCTGTTTCAATCGCTCATCAGGGCTCAATCAATACCTGAAGGAAAATGCACTTGATTATCTTTGTCTAGGCAAATATAATCATGGGTACTCGCTCCAGGAAATTTTTAATATTGACGCATGCATCAAGCATGCAATACGTCGCCCTCTACTGGCGCCCAGCCAGCACCGCCAGCGGTTTGCCCACTGGAACCTGGCCTGCAGCCGTCACTGCGCCATCCGCAGACAAGTGACATGTCGACCACCTCATTGCGCGCCTCTGCACCGTCCTGACGAACGATTGCCCACAGCGCCCATCTTTAGAAAGCCTCATCCCATGCGTGAAAAACCCAACCTCCATCCTGCAGCACCAGCCACCGGCAAGCGCTTCACAAGGCGCAGGTTCCTGGGGGTCGCTGCCGGAAGCGCAGCCATATTGGGTGGCTATGCTGTGGCAGCCAATCACCAATACCGCGCTGCCAAAGCCGATCGCACGGTCGACGTGCTGCTGATTGGCGGCGGCATCATGAGCGCCACGCTCGGCGTCTACCTGTCCGAACTGGAGCCGTCCTGGACGTTCGAAGTGTTCGAACGCCTGGACAAAGTTGCCGAAGAAAGCTCGAATGGCTGGAACAACGCCGGCACCGGTCACTCGGCGCTTTGCGAACTGAACTACACCCCGATGGACGACCAGGGCCGCGTGCATATCAACAAGGCGATCGAGATCAACGAGAATTTCCAGGTCTCGCGCCAGTTCTGGTCGCACCAGGTGCGCCAGGGCGTGCTGGGCAACCCGCGCGAATTCATCAATTCGACACCCCACATGAATCTGGTGTTTGGCGCGGAAAACCGCGAATTCATGCGCAAGCGCGTCGCAGCGCTGAACGCAACGCCCCTTTTCGCCGGCATGGAAATGACCACGGATCCAGCGCAGATCGCGCAATGGGTTCCCATCATGATGGAAGGCCGCAAACCGGGCGAACTGGTGACTGCCACCCGTTCGCCGCTCGGCACCGACGTCAACCTGGGCGAAATCACCCGCCAGTTCTACACGCACCTGGGCAAGCATGCGGGCACGGCGATCTACACAGGCCACGAGGTGCGCTCCATCACGCGCAACGACGATGGCTCGTGGCGCGTATCGGCGTTCGACATCAAGGATAGTGCGAAAATTCGCACGGTGGACGCGCGCCACATTTTCATCGGCGCAGGCGGCGCCGCTTTGCCGCTGCTGCAGTTGACGGGCATTCCCGAGGCAAAGCAATACGGCGGCTTTCCAGTCGGCGGCGAGTTCCTGGTAACGGACAACCCGGACATTACCGCGCGCCACCTGGCCAAGGTGTACGGCCTGGCCGATACCGGCTCGCCACCAATGTCCGTGCCGCACCTCGACACGCGCGTGCTCGATGGTAAAACCGTACTGCTGTTCGGGCCCTTTGCTACCTGGTCGACCAAATTTTTGAAGAATGGTTCGTACTTCGATATCCTGAAGGCCACCACGCCGTCGAACATTATTCCGCAAATGCAAGTGGGCGCCCATGAGTTTGCGCTCGTCAAATACCTGGCGCAGCAACTGGAACAATCCAGGGCAGACAAACTGGCAGCGTTGCGCCGCTACATGCCTGAAGCGAAGGACGAAGACTGGCGCTTGTGGCAAGCCGGCCAGCGCGTGCAGATCATCAAGAAGACTGCCGACCAAGGTGGCGTGCTCAAGCTTGGTACCGAGGTGGTGGTGTCAGACGACCGCTCGGTGTCCGCATTGCTGGGAGCGTCGCCAGGCGGCTCGACCTCGCCCGCCATCATGCTGTCGCTGCTGGAGAAGGTCTTTCCAGACAGGATCAAGAGCGCTGCCTGGCAGGAGAAAATTCGCGCAATTGTTCCGTCGTACGGGAAAAAGCTCAATGACGACGCGCGGCTGCTTGCTGCAACGTGGGCGGCGACTGCGGAAACGCTGCAGCTGGCGGTGGCGTCGCCCAGCCTTGAGGGGTTTGTCGCAGGGCCCGTTGCTGTTGATCCGGCTGGGGAAGTGAAAAAACGCGGGGACCTGGCGCTGTAGGACTGGCAGTTCAGCAGGTTGCCCGAACGCGCGCTGTCAAACAAGCGCGCCATGGCATGGACGGCGCCGCTTTGCTGAAATCGTTTCCGTTACGTTCGCTATCCAACAGAGCGGTACTGCCGGGATCGCTACCATGCGCCATGGCCACCGGCCTGCTGCCCCCCTTTGAAAGCCGCATGTGACCCGCCCTTCCGCCCCGCCCCGCCGCCGCTTCACCTGGCGCATCGCCCTGGCCATCCTGCTGCTTGGCGCATTGATACTGCTTGCCTGCACCTGGCGCCCGGCCATTCCTGCCAGGCCGGCAAATGATCCTCTCGTCTTCGATGTTGCACAGGTGCAGCATGGCGCCAGGGTTGCGGCGCTGGCGCTGTGCGCGAATTGCCACACGGCGCGGCCAGGGGCGCCGTTTGCCGGCGGCTTCAAGCTTGCCACGCCATTCGGGGCGGTCTACAGCACCAACATCACCCCCGACCGCGCGACCGGCATTGGTACGTGGACCCAGGCGGCGTTTGTCCGCGCCATGCGGCACGGCGTCGCGCGCGACGGCAGCCACCTGTATCCAGCCTTTCCTTACGATCACTACACGCGCCTCGCACCTGCTGACGTGGACGCGTTGTACGCCTTCATGATGACGCGCCCCGCGATCCACGCCCCGCCCCATGCCAACGACCTGGTCTTCCCGCTCGGCTTTCGCCCACTGCTGGCTGGCTGGAAGCTGCTGTTTCTCGACGACGCCCCGGTCGCTATCGATACGGCGCAAACGGCGGAGTGGAACCGCGGCGCGTACATCGCTTCCAGCATGGGGCACTGTGCAGCGTGCCATTCGCCGCGCAATGTGCTGGGCGCCGTCGACGGCAAGGATTTCCTGGGCGGCGGCGAGACCGAGGGCTGGTATGTCCCGGCCCTGAATGGCAAGTCGCCCTCGCCCGTCTCCTGGACCCGGGACAGCATGACCACCTACCTGCGCACCGGCATCGCGCCTGCGCATGCGATGGCCGGCGGCCCGATGCAGGCCGTCACGGCAAGCCTGGGCGCAGCCGATCCGTCCGATGTGCGCGCCCTCGCCACCTATATCGTTTCCCTGATGGGCAAACCGGCGCCGGCCGTCGAACGCCGTGCGCTCGACGCGGCTTCCCGCCCGTTTGCGCTGCCCCCTGCGCCGGCGGGAACCGATGCCATTTCGCTCCAATTGCAACTGGGCCAGCGCGTGTACGCCGATGCGTGCGCACGCTGCCACGCCAGCGGACGCACGCTCGGCTCCGGCGGCGCCTTGCAGCTGCCGGCGGCAATTGCGGTCTACGATCCCGATCCCCGCAGCCTGATTCGCATCGTGCGCGACGGCATTGCGCCGGGGCCCGCAGAGCCGGGACGCTGGATGCCGGGTTTTGCCGGCATCCTGACCAATCAACAAATCACCGCGCTGGCCGCCTACCTGCGCCACAGCGCTGCCGAAAAGTCGCCTTGGAAAGACCTTGAAAAACAGGTCGCCGCTGCCGAGAAGGATGCAAAACAATGAGCCCGATTTCCCTGATCGTCAACGGCAAGGCGCACAGCGTCGACACCGATCCGGATACCCCGCTGCTATATGTCCTGCGCGATGACCTGCACCTGAATGGCGCCAAATTCGGCTGCGGCCTGGGCCAGTGCGGCGCCTGCACCGTGATGGTGGACGGCCAGGCCGTGCTCTCCTGCCTGGCCCCCGTTTCAAGCATCGGCACGCGTCCCGTCAAAACCGTCGAAGGCCTGGGCACGGCGGCCAGGCCCGGGGTCGTGCAGCAGGCCTTCATCGACGAGCAGGCAGCGCAATGCGGTTACTGCATTGCAGGGATGATCATGCGTGCCCAGGCCCTGCTGGAACACGATCCGGCGCCAGGCGACGACGCCATCCGCAGCCACATGGCGCTCAACCTGTGCCGCTGCGGCACGCACATGCGCATTTTGCGGGCGGTGCGCCGCGCGTCGAACAACATGAAAGGCCGGGCATGAGCGGCGCTGCGGATGCCAACCGCCGCCGGCTGCTCAAGGCAGCCGGCGCCCTGACGCTGGCGTTTACTTTGCCGCGCGTGTCACTTGCCTCGCTTGCCGACGACGCCACGGGTCCCAAACTTCCCGGCAGCCTGAAAAAACAGCCCATGCTGGACGGCTGGATCCGCATCGGCGCCGATGGCGCCATCACGGTCCTGACCGGCAAAGCCGAACTCGGGCAAGGCATCAAGACTGCCATCATCCAGCTTGCAGCAGAAGAACTGGTGGTCGAGCCCGGGCGCATCCGGCTGATTACGGCCGACACGGCGCAGACAGCCGATGAGGGATACACCGCAGGCAGCCACTCGATGCAGGACAGCGGCACCGCCGTGCGCAACGCTGCTGCGCAGGTGCGCGTCATCCTGCTCGATCTGGCGGCGGCGCGCCTGAATGCGCCCCTGGCGTCACTGGGTATTCGCGACGGCGTCGTCACGGGCCCTGGCGGCGCGAAAGTGGCGTATGGCGAGCTGGTGCGCGGGCAGGAGCTGCATCGCACAGCCAGCGAAACGTCGGTGCTGCGCGACCCGAAAAAACACTTCCTGATGGGACGCGCATTTTCCCGCGTCGATATTCCCGCCAAGGTCACGGGCGGCGCAGCCTACGTCCAGGATCTGCGCCTGGCCGGCATGGTGCATGCGCGGGTGGTGCGCCCGCCTTCAAGCGGCGCCGCATTTGCCGGCATGGAACAAAGCCGGGTTGCCGGCATGCCGGGCGTGCTGAAAATCGTGCGCGACGGACGTTTCATCGCCGTGGTGGCACAGCGCGAATACCAGGCCGTGAAAGCTGCCGCCCTGCTGGCCCTGTCCACCCGGTGGACGGCAGGCGACCTGCCCGCGCCGGCCGAACTGCACCGCGACGTCGAACGGATGCCGTCTCAAGCGACGACCATCCTCGAGCGCGGCGTCGCAGGCGTCGGAAAAAGCGGCGGCCGCACGTTCAGCGCGCGCTACCGCAAGCCGTTCCAGCTACATGGCTCGATCGGTCCTTCCTGCGCGGTGGCACAGCTGGTCGACGGCAAGTACACGGTCTGGACCCACAGCCAGGGCGTGTTCCCGTTGCGCCAGGCGCTGGCCGAACTGGCAGGGGTCGACAAGCAGGACGTTCACTGCATCCACGTCGAAGGCTCCGGCTGCTACGGCCACAACGGCGCGGACGATGTCGCTGCCGACGCTGTCCTGCTGGCGCGCGCCCTGCCCGGCCGTCCCGTGCGGGTGCAATGGATGCGGGAAGATGAACACGCCTGGGAGCCCAAGGGCCCGCCGATGGCGTCCACCGTGCAGGCAACGCTGGACGCCAGCGGGCAGATCGTCGACTGGGCCTATGAAGTATGGAGCCCGCCGCATAACTCCCGCCCCGGCACCGCCGGCAACCTGCTGGCCGGGACGCTCCTTGCCGCGCCGTTTCCTGTCCCGGTGCCAGAGCCGATTCCCCAGCCGGAAGGCAGCGGCGACCGCAACGCCATCCCGCTGTACGCCTTGCCGAACGCGCGCGTGGTGCACCACTTCATTGCCGAGGCGCCTGTGCGCAGCTCGGCGCTGCGCTCGCTGGGTGCGTACCACAATGTGTTTGCCATCGAGAGCTTCATGGATGAACTGGCGCTGCAGGCCAAGGCCGATCCGGTCGCGTTCCGGCTGCGTCACATGCAGGATGCGCGCGCCCGCGATGTCATGACGCTGGCCGCGCGCCAGTTTGGCTGGGACGCGTACCGGCCGCAGCCAGGACGCGGGCGCGGCTTTGCCTTCGCCCGTTATAAAAACCTGGGGGCATACGCCGCCGTGGCGCTGGAAGTCGAGGTCGCGCGTGACACGGGCTGGGTCCGCATTACCCGCGCGGTCGTCGCCGTCGACAGCGGGGAGATCGTCAGCCTGGACGGCATCCGCAACCAGATCGAAGGCGGCCTGGTGCAGTCATGCAGCTGGACATTGTGTGAAGAAGGACTGTTCGATGCCACCGGCCAGCTCACCACGCGCGACTGGGCCGGCTACCCGATCCTGCGCTTTCCGCAAGTGCCTGACTCGGTGCAGGTGCATGTGATCGACCGCCCCGGCCAGCCGTTCCTCGGCACGGGTGAAGCAACCCAGGGACCGACCTGCGCAGCGCTTGCCAACGCCATCTTCAACGCAAGCGGCGCGCGGTTGCGCGACTTGCCGTTCAAGCCCGCCACGGTGATCGCGGCGACGCAGCTGGCGCGCAATAAATAGCAGGCCGTATCACATCGCCTTGTCCAGACGTTGCAACAGTGCTTCCTCCAGCATGCCGTACAGGGTGCGCGCCGCGGGCGCCATGCTGTGGTCGCGCTTGCTGATCAATCCCAGTGTCCGCTTGATCTCGGGATTGATCAAGGGAATACCCACGATGCCGTCCTGCCGGCCCGGCAGCACGGACAGGCCGGGCACCGCGGCCACGCCGATTCCTGCTTCCACCAGCGCCAGCACGCCCGACACGTGGTTCACCTCGCACAGGATCACGGGGTGCTTCTCGATGCCTGCCAGCGCCGCGTCGATCACGCTGCGGTTGCCGCTCGACTTCGCAACCGAGATGTAGCGCTCGTCGACCGTGTCTTTCCAGCTCAGGACGGTGCGGGTCGCCAGCGGATGGTCATGCCGCATTGCCAGCACGTAGCTCTCGACATGGATGGCCTCGAACACGATCTCGGGGTTTTCAGCGCCTGCGAAGTTGATGCCGAAGTCTGCTTCACCGGTGAGCACCAGGTTCAGGACGTCCTGCGCGCTCTCGTCGTGGATGCGCACGCGGATGCGCGGGTAGCGGGCGCTGAACTGCTTGAGTACCTCCGGCAAAAAATGCCAGACGGCAGACGGGACACAGGCAAGACTGACCGTTCCGGTCCGGTGCGCCGCCAGGTCGGCAATGCCCAGCACCGCGTCTTCCAGCCCATCGAGTGCGGTGCGTACGTTCACCAGAAACGTTTCGCCGACATTGGTCAGCTGCACGCGCCGCGTGGTGCGCTCGAACAGCTTGACGCCCAGGCTTTCTTCTAACTTGTCAATGCGCCGGCTCAGTGCCGACTGCGACAGGAACACATCGGCTGCGGCGTGGCGGAAGCTCGCGCGACCGGCCACCGCGACGAACGCTTGTAAATCGAGAATGTCGTAATTAATGCGCATACCACAAGAGTACGCTGAATAATTGCAATTATCAAATCATTCAAACTGGCGGATGATTGCCTCCCATGAAACAAAGCCTCATCAAGAAGGCCGAATCCCCAGGAGACACTATGCGCCATCCCTGCGTGCTATCTGCACTGCTCATCGCGAGCGCCCCATGTTTTGCCCAGTCCGGCGTGACGCTGTACGGCACGGTCGACGCGGGCGTCCGTTCGCTGCACGGCCTGTCCGCCAGCAATACACCCACCCCTTCAGGCATGACGACGTCCGTCAGCAGCGGCGTCGACAATACCAGCGTCTGGGGCATCCGGGGACAGGAGTCCCTCGGCGGCGGCTGGAAGGCCATCTACCGGCTCGAAGGCGGCATCAACGTGGACACGGGCGCGCAGGCCAAGGGCGACCGCCTGTTCGACCGCCTGGCCTTGGTCGGTGTCGAGTCTGCCTACGGCACGCTGGCGGTGGGACGCCAGCCCAACCTCATTTCCGACGTGCTGCTGCCGGTCGACCCGCTCGGCAAGCGGTTCGCCAGCTTCAACCCGAACATCAACATCGCCGGCCTGAGCAACACCCGCTTCGGCACGCACGCGTTTGAAACGCAGTACGGACCAAGCGGCTATGCAGATAACTTCTATCGCCTCGACAACACGCTGAAATATACGGTCAAGGTCGGGGACTGGCAGGCACGCGCCGCATATTCGGCCGGGGAAGTGCCGGGCGACGCGGATGCCTTGTCCAGCCACGGCGTCGGGCTGACCTGCCAGCGCCCGTCGTGGGTGGTCTCCGGCGCCACGATGCAGTTCCGCAGCCGCGACGGCCTGCCGCTCGACGCCTGGTCGCTTGGCGCAGCGGTGCAGGCCGGCGCCTGGCAACTGAAGGCCAACATCGCCCGGAACGAGGCCGACACCGGTGCGAACCAGCAGGTGCACCAGCGGGTACTGTCCGCCGGCGTCAGCCATCCGATCGAACCCGGCTGGCTCGTGACCACCGCCTACTACAGCGTCCGGCGCGAAGCGACCGGCCTGCGCGACGACGGTTTTGAGCGCGCATTCGTGTTCCTTGAAAAGTCGCTGGCGCCACGGACGACCCTCTACGCCGAAGCTGACTACACCACCTGGCGCGGCGACGCCGCAGGCGGCACTGCAGCAGTGGCGAACGCGCACCATGGCACCGGCCTGACACTCGGACTGAAGCAGAAATTCTAACCAAAAACAAGGAGAAATCATGCGATTACATTTCGTCAGGCATGGCGCCGCAGCGGCGCTCGCGGGACTGGCGCTGGCAACGGCCGGCGTGGCCGGTGCCACCGACCTGCATATCGTCAGCTCGGGCGGCTTTGCCCAGGCCTACAAGAACCTGTCCGGCCAGTATGAACGGGCCAGCGGCAACCACCTGGTGTCGGAATGGGGACCGTCGATGGGTGCGACCAAAAATGCGATTCCGGCCAGGCTCGCGCGTGGCGAACCGGTCGACGTGGTCATCATGGTCGGCGACGCGCTGGACAAGCTGATGGCCGCAGGCGGCCTGGAGCCCGGCAGCAAAGTGGTGCTGGCCGGCTCGCCGATCGCCTGCGCGGTGCGCAGGGGCGCCGCGCATCCTGACATCCATACGGTCGACGGCCTGCGCGCCGCCTTCCTGAACGCCAGGCACGTGGCGTACTCGGACAGCGCCAGCGGCGAATACATCAAGGGCACACTGCTCGACCGGCTTGGCATCCGCCAGCAGATGGAGGGCCGGGCCGCGCAGATTCCCGCGACGCCGGTCGGCGACATCATCGCCCATGGCGAGGCCGACTTCGGCTGCCAGCAGCGCAGCGAACTCCAGCCCGTCGAGGGGATCGAGATCGTCGGCCTGCTGCCCGAGGAAGTGCAGCTGACGACGGAATTTTCAGGCGCGCTGGTACGCAACAGCGTGCACAAGGAAGCTGGCCGCGCCCTGCTGCAATTTCTCGCCGCGCCGGCCAATGCGCCGGCCATCGAAGCGACGGGCCTGGCCCCTGCAATAGCACCAGCAACAGCGGCGCACTGAACCACATCACCAGGCCGGCGCACCACGCCGGCCGCCACATTCAAGAGAGCACCATGCCCATTCCTACCACTGCCGCGGCCGGGCGCACCGCGCATGCAGCGCCCGCGCCGGCGCGCCATTCGACACTGGCCACGGTCATCCGCGTGACCAGCGGAAATTTCATCGAGATGTACGATTTTTTCCTGTTCGGCTTCTACGCCACCTACATTGCGGCCGCATTTTTTCCCGCCACAAGCGAATATGCGGCACTGATGATGACCTTCGCAACGTTCGGCGCCGGCTTCTTCATGCGCCCGCTCGGGGCAATCTTCCTGGGCAGTTACATCGACCGGATCGGACGCCGCAAGGGCCTGGTGCTGACCCTGGCGATCATGGCGTGCGGGACGGCGCTGATCGCGTTCGTACCGGGCTATGCGACGATCGGCCTGCTGGCCCCGGCGCTGGTGCTGGCCGGCCGCCTGCTGCAGGGCTTTTCGGCAGGCGTGGAACTGGGGGGCGTCTCAGTCTACCTGTCCGAGATGGCCACGCCCGGCAACAAGGGCTTCTACGTCAGCTGGCAGTCCGCCAGCCAGCAGCTCGCCGTCATCTGCGCCGCTGCCCTGGGCTACGGGCTGAACCAGACTTTGCCGAAAGAAGTGATTGCCGACTGGGGCTGGCGCATCCCGTTCTTCGTGGGCTGCTCGATCATTCCCATCGTGTTCTACATCCGCTCGTCCCTGCAGGAGACGCAAGCTTACCTGGCGCAAAAAACCCATCCGACCTTCCGCCAGATGATGCGCACGATTACCGCCAACTGGCCGCTCGTGACGGCAGGCGCCATGCTGATTGTGCTCACGACCGTCGCGTTCTACCTGATCACGGTCTACACGCCCACATTCGGTAAAAGCGTGCTCAAGCTGAGCACCAAGGAAAGCCTGCTGGTGACGCTGTGCGTCGGGCTGTCGAATTTCATCTGGCTTCCCGTGATGGGCGCCCTGTCGGACCGCATCGGACGCTGGCCCATCATGGCGCTGTTCGCCACGCTGGCAGCTTGTACCGCCTATCCAGCGCTGTCGTGGCTGATTGCGCATCCCAGCTTTGGCAATATGGTGATGGTCGAACTGTGGCTCTCGTTCCTGTACGGCGCATACAACGGCGCTACCATTGTGGCGCTGACGGAAATCATCCCGGTCCAGATCCGCACCACCGGCTTTTCACTGGCGTACAGCGTGGCGACGGCATTGTTCGGCGGCATGACGCCGCTCCTGTCGACCTGGCTGATCGAAGCCACCGGAGACAAGGCGGCGCCAGGCTACTGGATGGCCGGTGCGGCCGTCATCAGCCTGGTCGCGACATTCCTGGTGTACCGCGGCATCGTCAGGGAGCGCGTACCCGCGACGGCGTAGCGGCAGGTATCATGGCAGCATTCACATCCCGGGAAAACGCGCATGCCCCCTTCGATTGCACCTGCACGGAACTGGTTCGACCAGGGCGGCCAGGACTACGCCCGGTTCCGGCCGGAGTATCCGCCTGAACTGGCAGCTTTTCTCGCGGCGCAGGCGCCCGGGCGGCGCCTTGCTGTCGACGCCGGGTGCGGCAACGGCCAGCTCACGGCACTTCTCGCACACAGCTTCGACCGGGTGGTCGGCGTGGACCCGAGCGCCGACCAGCTGGCCAACAGCCAGCCGCACGCGCGCATCGATTACCTGCGTGCGCCGGCAGAGCACATCCCGGTAGCCGGCGGCACCACCGACCTGATCACGGCGGCGCAGGCAGCGCACTGGTTCGACCTGCCGGCCTTTTACCGGGAAGTGCGCAGGATCGGCGCGCCGGGCGCCATCGTGGCGCTTGTCAGCTATGGCGTGCTCACGCCGGGAAGCGCGCTCGACGAACGCTTCCAGGCATTCTATCGCGACGAAATCGGACCCTACTGGCCGCCAGAGCGCCAGCTCGTCGACACGGGCTATGCAACACTCGACTTCCCCTTCGAGGAACTGGCGGCGCCAGCCATGCAGATCCGCTGCGAATGGTCCCTGCACCAGTTCCTCGGTTATCTGGCGACATGGTCCGCCGTGCTGCGCGCGCGGGAGGCCGGGCGCGCAGATGTCCTGACGGCGTTCGCCGACGACATCGGCCTGGCCTGGGGCGATCCCGCCAGCACGCGCCTGATCTGCTGGCCCATCAATATGCGCATCGGCCGCCTGGACCAGGCAGGCTAGGCCGCAGTGCTGCGCCGGACTGGCCGTCTCTCCGTCCTCCCGCTCCTGTGCGCCATCGGCGCCGGGCTGGCCTTCGGCATGGCCGCGCCTGACGCCGCGATCCACACGCATTTTCTGAGCGAGGCATTCATCCGCCTGCTGGGATGGTTGATGTGCCCGCTGATTTTCTGCATGCTGGTCGATGGCGCCGCAGCGCTGGCCGCCAACCGGGGACTGGGCCGGATCGGTCTGGCCATGCTGGCGTATTTCGGCGCCATGTCACTGTTCTCGACGCTGGCCGGCCTGCTGTCCGGCTGGATACTCGAGCCGGGAATCGGCATCGCCTCCACCCTTGCAGGCGGCGGGGCGCCGGGGTCGCATGCGCACACTGCCGCCCAGGCGCTGCCGGCCTGGATGGCGTATCTGCCTGCGCTGCGGGCCAACAACCTGCTCATTTTGCCACTGGCAGTACCAGTAGGCCTGGTCGCTGCAATGCGTCCGGGCACCCGGCTGCTGGACGGCATGGCGCGCCTGCGCGCAAGCCTGCTGGCAATCGTCACGGCCGTCCTCTGGCTCTCTCCCGTGGCAGCGTTTGGCGCCATGGCGTCGGCAGTCGGCCGCTCTGGCCTCGGCGCGCTGTTGCCGCTGTTTCGTTTCGTCGGCGCGATCAATCTGGTCAGCGTCCTGTTCGTGCTGATTGTGTTCGGCAGCGCGGCGCGGCTGGCGCGCGTGTCCCTGCCCCGCTTCGTCCTCTTCCTGCGCAACGAACTTGTCCTGGTCGTGTCGACCGGTTCGACGCTGGCAGCCTTGCCGCCCATGGGCGACAAGCTCGAGCAGCTCGGCTGCCCGCGCTGGATGAGCGATATCGTGCTGCCGTTCTCGTATTCGCTGAACCTGGCAGGAACCTACCTGTACATCGCCATGGCGCTGGTGTTCCTGGCCGAAGCGTCGAACGTGCACCTGGGCGTGCACGAACTGGCCGTCATGCTTGGCGTGGGCCTGCTGAGCAGCAAGGGCGCCGTGGGCGTCGGCGGGTCGTCGCTTGCCACGCTGGCAGCGACGGCAGCGCTGCTGGGCGTCGCGTCCGCCGACACGGTGGCCCTGCTGGTGGCCATCGACCGCACGATGAAGTGCCGGCTGCTGACGAATGTGATTGGGCATGCGCTGGCGTGCGTGGTGCTGGCGGCGTTCGATGGGAGCCTGGACCGGGAGGCGTTGGGGCGGGGCGTGGGGGGACTGCGGAAGTGAGGATACGAAGCGCGCCCACGGCGCGCTGCGCTGTGCGCCTGCGGCGCACAGCAGATGGTCGATTCGGAGAGGGCTGCGCAAGTACGCGCAGCCCTTCGAATCTCACGCGTGGGCCATGCAGATGGCCCACTCGTCCCCGCCCAAAATAAAAAAAAAGCTCCCGGTCGGGAGCTTTTTCTTTTATTTCTGGCGGAGACGGTGAGATTCGAACTCACGATACAGGTATAAGCCGTATGCATCCTTAGCAGGGATGTGCCTTCGGCCACTCGGCCACGTCTCCTTTCAGTCCAGCAAATTTCGCCAGCGCTGAGAGCAAGAATCATAGCGGCTCGCGTTCATCAGGTCAAGGAAGCGCGCCGAAAAATTTCTGAAAATTTATGCTTTTTCCAATTCGAACGCTTTGTGCAGCGCGCGGACGGCGAGCTCCATGTATTTCTCGTCGATCAGGACGGAGATCTTGATCTCGGAGGTGGAGATCATCATGATATTGATGCCCTCTTCGGCCAGCGTGCGGAACATCTGCGAGGCGACGCCAACGTGGCTGCGCATGCCGACGCCCACCGCCGACACTTTCGAGACCTTGGCGTCGCCCTTGACGCTGGCGGCGCCGATGTCGAGCTTGACGCCTTCCAGGACGGCCATCGCTTTCACGTATTCGCCGCGCGAAACGGTGAACGTGAAGTCGGTCTTGCCGTCGACCGACTGGTTCTGGATGATCATGTCGACTTCGATGTTGGCGTCCGAGATCGGGCCCAGGATGTGGAACGCGATGCCTGGCTTGTCGGGCACGCCGAGGATGGTGATTTTGGCTTCGTCGCGGTTGAAGGCGATGCCCGAGATGACGGCTTGTTCCATGTTGGTGTCTTCCTCAAAACTGATCAATGTGCCGGAATTGGCTTCGATTTCCAAAGGCAGCAGCGGGTCGGTCAGCGACGACAGCACGCGCGTCGGAACGCGGTAGTTGCCGGCAAATTCCACCGAACGGGTCTGCAGCACTTTGGAACCGAGCGACGCCAGTTCCAGCATTTCTTCAAAGGTAATCTTGTTCAGGCGGCGCGCCTCGTCGACCACGCGCGGGTCGGTCGTGTAGACGCCGTCCACATCCGTGAAAATCAGGCACTCTTCCGCTTTTAACGCCGCTGCAATGGCCACTGCCGACGTGTCGGAGCCGCCGCGGCCCAGCGTGGCGATGTTGCCGTTCTCGTCCACGCCCTGGAAGCCCGTGATGATGACAATGCGGCCCTGCTCCAGGTCGGCGCGCACCTTCGTGTCGTCGATCGACTGGATGCGCGCCTTGGTGAACGCGGAGTCGGTCTTGATGGCCACTTGCCAGCCGGCGTACGAGACGGCGTCCTTGCCGATCGCCTGCAGCGCCATGGCCAGCAGGCCCACCGACACCTGCTCGCCGGTCGAGGCGATCATGTCGAGTTCGCGCGGGTCGGGCTGGTCCATGATCTGTTTGGCCAGGCCGATCAGGCGGTTGGTTTCGCCGGACATGGCGGACGGCACCACGACGATCTGGTGGCCCGCGTCATGCCACTTGGCGACCCGTGCTGCGACATTCTTGATCCGGTCGGTCGAGCCCATCGACGTTCCGCCATATTTGTGGACGATTAATGCCATAGCAGTGTTTTTTCCCGCACGCGAAGATAAAAAGAGGGCTTTACTCTACATGCTGCATTGCAAAATCACAAGCAGCGGCATAGACGTTCTCGGTATATGGAAATAACAGCAGCGCGTTTAGATCAGCGCTTCGGCTCAGCCCTGGGACGCTTCCCAGCGCAAGCTGACCGCGTCGAGGCCCGTTGGTGCTGCATGTGCGCAATCCATGCCGATGCCGGCAGCGAACAGCAATTCCTTGCCGCTCCACACGACGGGCAGGCGCGGCCGCTCCCATGCAGGCACGTCGCTCGACTGGTAGTGCGCCTTCAGGCTGCGCGTGGGGCGGTTGGCTGCCAGCTTCAGGCGCTCCCCGCCTTTGCGGAAGTCGATCTGCAGGGGCTGGCTGCGCAGCCAGGCGGCATCGAGCCCACTGGCGGCCGGGTCGAAATGCAGCACGCCGCCGTAGTCGGGAAAGGCCAGCTGCGCTTCTCCGGACCATGTGAAGACCTGCCCTGCCTTGACCGGGACGCCTTCCACACCGTCGTCGTCGGGGTCACGCATGCCCGCCAGCGCCGGCAATTTGGGGGTGATGACCAGGCGCTCGCGGTGGCGGCGCAGGTGGCACGCGGGATGGGTGACCAGCAGCTGTGCATCCGGGCGCGCTTCCAGCAGTTGCGTCACCAGTTCCGATAGCCACGCAGTCGACGGCATCGCCAGGCCGCGCACGGCAAACCAGTGGCGCAGCAGGTTCGTGACGCGGTCCAGACTCAGTGTACGCAGGACCGTCACGTCGAGCGCATCGTCCAATTGAGACGCGCGCAGGTCCTGTTCCGCCAGTTCAGTCAACAGCTGCTGCGCCGACTGCGCATGCGCCGCACTGCGCGCAAAGCGCTGCTGGAAGCCGGGAAAAGCGAGCGCCAGTGCCGGCATGACCTGGTGGCGCAAGGCGTTGCGGGCAAAGCGCGGGTCAAAGTTCGATTCGTCTTCGACCCAGGTGACGGCATGCACTTGCGCATACTGTTCGAGTTCGACGCGGCTGTGCTGCAGCAGCGGGCGCGCCATCACAAGCAACGGATTGGCCAGTAAATCGGGCGCCGTGTTGGCGCCGTCCATGCCGGACAGGCCAGCCGGGCCGGAGCCGCGCAGCAGTTGCAGCAGCACGGTTTCAGCCTGGTCGTCGAGGTGGTGGGCAGTAAGCATCAGCGTGACGCCGTGGTCGTGGCACATGGCGCCCAGCGCCGCGTAGCGCAGCTTGCGCGCCGCCGCTTCGGTACCGGCGCCACTGTGTTTCACATCGACGCGGCGGGCATCGAAGCGCGCGCCGATGGTGGCGCTGGCGGCGGCGACATGGTCGCGCCACGCGTCGGCATTGCTGCTCAAGCCATGGTGGACATGAAGGACGTGGAGCGCGACGCCATGCTCACGCGCGTAAGCTGCAGACAGGTGCAGCAGCACCATGGAATCAAGGCCGCCGCTGCAGGCAATGGCGAGTGGAGCATGCGGGGATGCAGCGCGCAGGACGGCAAGCGACTGCGCAAAACTTCCCGCCAGCGTTACAACTTGAAAGCGGCTCACTCTTCGGTCGGCAAGGTTTCTTTGAATTTGCCGTAGCTCATCAGCTTGGCATGGCGCTGGTCCAGCAGGTCCTTGGTTTTCATGCCCTGGAACTGGCGCAGCGTGTCGGCCAGTGCGCGCTTGAGCAGCACTGCCATCTGCTTCGGATCGCGGTGGGCGCCGCCGAGCGGCTCGTTGATGATCTTGTCGATCAGGCCCATGGCTTTCAGGCGGTGCGCGGTCAGGCCCAGGGCGTCGGCCGCGTCAGCAGCGCGCTCCGACGTTTTCCACAGGATCGACGCGCAGCCTTCCGGCGAGATGACGGAATACGTTGCGTACTGCAGCATCAGGACCGCGTCGCCGACCGCAATGGCCAGCGCGCCGCCGGAGCCGCCTTCGCCGATGATGGTGGCAATGAGCGGCACTTTCAGTTCAGCCATCACATACAAATTGTGGCCGATCGCTTCGGACTGGCCGCGCTCTTCGGCGTCGATGCCGGGGAACGCACCTGGTGTGTCAACAAACGTAAAAATCGGCAGGTTGAATTTCTCGGCGACTTTCATCAGGCGCATGGCCTTGCGATAGCCTTCCGGCTTCGGCATGCCGAAATTGCGCAGCGCGCGCTCTTTCGTGTCGCGGCCCTTCTGGTGGCCGATGACCATGCAGGCCTGGCCATTGAAGCGCGCCAGGCCGCCGATGATCGACAAGTCGTCCGCATACGAGCGGTCGCCGTGCAGTTCATGGAAGTCAGTGAAGATTTCGTTGACGTAGTCCATCGTGTACGGGCGCTGCGGATGGCGCGCGATCTGCGACACTTGCCATGGCGTGAGCTTGGCGTAGATATCCTTGGTCAGTTGCTGGCTCTTCTTGGCCAGGCGGTCGATCTCTTCCGAGATATCGACTGCCGAGTCGTCCTGTACGAAACGCAGCTCTTCAATTTTGGCGTCGAGTTCAGCCATCGGCTGCTCAAAATTGAGGAAAGTTGTCTTGCTCATGTTCACTCCGTGTTTGTTTCGTCGCTGTGCGCTTATGGCGCCCAGGGTCAGCTTGCAGATATGGCGCTCATTCTACCGTGTTATTGCTCCGCAACCGGATCGAGGCTGCGCCACAGATACCAGGTGGCCACGGTGCGCCAGGGTTCCCAGTTGGCCGACACTTCGCGCGCATCGCTGCGCGAGACCGGTTCTCCCGAGAAATAGTTACGGCTGATGCCTTGCGTCAGGCCGGGGTCGTCCAGCGGTAGCACATTCGGGCGCAGCAAATTGAAGATCAGGAACATCTCGGCGGTCCAGCGCGTCACGCCGCGGATTTGCACCAGTTCAGCGATCACGGCCTCATCGTCCATTTCGGCCCACAGGTTGGGATGGACTTTTTTCGCCTTGAAATTGTCGGCCAGGTCGAGGATGTATTCGGTCTTGCGCTTGGACAGTCCGCAGCCGGACAATTGCTCGGCGCCTGCCTTGGCGACATTGGCCGGGGTCAGCTTGGGGCAGCACACCAGCAGCTTGTTCCAGGCCGTGTCGGCCGCCTTGGGCGTGACTTGCTGGCCGATCAGGGAGCGCGCGAGCGTCGTGAATGGATCCGGGTGGCCGACCAGGTGCAGGTCGCCAAACAGGGGGATGAGTTTTTTCATGATGCGGTCACGCTTCATGAGTTCGACTTTGGCCTCTTCCCAGTAGGATGGCAGTTCGAGCGGCATGGCGGCCGCGCCAGCGGTATCTTTAACCAGCGCCATCATGCACGACGCCAGTTGGTGGTGCCGTCAGGCTTGTCTTCGAGGACGATGCCCGCTGCCAGCAACTCGGCGCGGATACGGTCGGATGCGGCAAAGTCGCGTGCTTTTTTCGCGGCGGCCCGTGCGCTGATCTGCGCAGCAATGGCGGCGTCGTCAGCACTGCCCTGCTCGCTGCCGCCGGCGCGCAGGAAATCCTGCGGGGCGCGTTCTAGCAATCCAAGGACGGCGGCCAGGGCTTTCAGCTGCGCTGCTTCCGCTGCCGACTTGCTCCGGTTGACACTGGAGGCCAGGTCGAACAGTTCAGCCAGGGCCATTGGCGTATTGAAGTCGTCATTCATCGCTTCACGGAACCGCACGGCGTGTGCTTCATCCCAGTCAACTGCGGTATTGGCGCCGGCATCGACTTCCGACAAGGCCGTGTACAGGCGCGCCAGCGCCGTTTTGGCGTCGTCCAGGTTGACGTCAGAATAGTTCAACGGGCTGCGGTAATGGGCGCGCAGGATGAAGAAGCGGATCACTTCGGCGTCGTACTTTTTCAGCACATCGCGGATCGTGAAAAAATTGCCCAGCGATTTGGACATCTTTTCATTATCAACGCGCACAAACCCGTTGTGGATCCAGTAGTTGACCATCGGCGCGCCAAACGCGCCTTCGGACTGGGCGATCTCGTTTTCGTGGTGCGGGAACTGCAAATCCGCGCCGCCGCCGTGGATGTCGAAATGTTCGCCCAGCATGGCGCATGACATGGCCGAGCATTCGATATGCCAGCCCGGCCGCCCGCTGCCCCATTTCGACGCCCACTTGACTTCTTCCGGCTCTGATTCTTTCGACGCTTTCCACAGCACGAAGTCGAGCGGGTCCCGTTTGCCGGTGTTGATGTCGACCCGCTCGCCGGCCCGCAGGTCATCCAGCGACTTGCCGGACAGTTTGCCGTAGCCGGGAAAGTTGCGGACGGCATAGTTGACGTCGCCGTCTTCACCCTGGTAGGCCAGCTCTTTTTGCTCGAGCAGTTCGATAATCGACAGCATCTGCGGCACGTATTCAGTGGCGCGCGGAGAAAAGGTGGGCGGCAGGATGCCGAGCGCGCGCGTGTCTTCGTCCATGTACCGGGCAAAGCGTGTGGTCAGCGACAGCAGGGTTTCATTGTTGTCGACCGCGCGCTTGATGATCTTGTCTTCGATATCGGTAATGTTGCGCACGTACGTGACGTCGTAACCCGACACCTTCAGCCAGCGGTAAATCACGTCGAAAGCCATCATCATGCGCGCGTGACCGATGTGGCAGTAATCGTAAATCGTCATGCCGCAAACGTACATGCGGACTTTGCCTGGTTCGATCGGAACGAATTGTTGCTTGTCACGCGCAAGCGTGTTGTAGACCTTCAATTGGCTCATGGGTAGCTTGCCTTGTATTGGGGGACGCAACGGTCTGGATAAGACATCAGCCACAGGTGGGCTGAAACGCAGCCGGGCGCGGTCGCCGCGAAGGCGCGCACCGGGAAAACGGAGTCTGCAGCGAGATCGTCACGCCCCCTTCGTGCTGTTCTTATTTGATAGAATGGGACGTTCTGCGCAAAGTATAGCATTGATAAAATCTCACCCGGACGCATACGGTTCAGGTTTATTTTTGCGCCGAAGGCTTGACAGCATCTTGCGCGATGTCCACCAACAGGAACTTTGACTACCATGATGAATCCACTGCGCCGCACCTTGCTGGCCCGTTCCGCCGCCGTTCTGTGCGGCTTCGCGCTGTCGTCCGCCGCCCTGGCCGCCGACATGCCGCAAGTTTCCCTGAAGACCACAATGGGCGAGATTGTCGTCGAACTGGACCAGGAAAAAGCGCCGATTACCGTCGCCAACTTTCTGCAGTACGTCAAATCGGGCTTTTACAAGGGCACGATTTTCCACCGCGTGATCGACGGCTTCATGATCCAGGGCGGCGGCTATGACGCCAAAATGAAAGAGAAAAAGACCAGCAAGCCGATCAAGAACGAATCCGACAACGGCCTGAAAAACGTCACGTATTCGATCGCCATGGCCCGCACCAACGTCCACGACTCGGCCACGTCGCAATTTTTCATCAACGTGGGCGACCACCCTGCCCTCGACTACCCTGGACGCGATGGCTCCGGCTACGCCGTGTTCGGCAAGGTGATTTCCGGCCAGGACGTGGTCGACAAGATCAAGGGCGTCATGGTCGACGACACGATGGGCCAGCAAAATGTGCCGGTCGTGCCGATCGTGATTCAGTCGGCCACCATCGTCAATGGCGGCAAGTCTGTAAAATAGCGCTTTCGCAAGCATCACTCCGAACAATAACCTTTTGAACAGGACATATCATGGCCGTATTGATTACCACGAATAAGGGCAACATCAAGCTGGAACTGGACGCCGAAAAAGCGCCGAAATCCGTTGCCAATTTCCTCGACTATGTCGCCCAGGGCCACTACGACAACACGGTGTTCCACCGCGTGATCGGTGACTTCATGATCCAGGGCGGCGGTTTCGACGCCACCATGAAGCAAAAGCCAACCGGCGCCACGGTTGAGAACGAAGCCAAGAACGGCCTCAAGAATGACAAGTACACGGTCGCCATGGCCCGTACCTCGGATCCGCATTCGGCCTCGGCCCAGTTCTTCATCAACACCAAGAACAATGCATTCCTCGACTATCCAGGCCAGGACGGCTGGGGCTACGCCGTGTTCGGCAAAGTCGTCGAAGGCATGGATGTGGTCGACCAGATCAACAAGGTGAAAACCGGCCGCAGCGGCATGTTCTCGGATGTGCCGAGCGAGCCAGTGATCATCGAAAAAGCCGAAGTCGTCTGATTGCCGGCGGCGCGCGCATGACGTTGCCTGAGCGCGCCGTGGCGCTGTTCGTGTCCGACCTGCACCTGCAGGCGTCGCACCCGGTCACTGCCGCCGCGTTCCTGCGTTTTTTGGCGGAGCGCGCGGCGGCAGCGCAACAACTGTATTTGCTCGGCGACCTGTTCGAGTACTGGGCCGGCGATGACGACATCGCCGCCCCCTTTCACCACACCATTCTTTCCGCCATCCGCGCCGTGAGCGATGCAGGCGTCGCCGTGTTCTGGATTGCAGGGAATCGCGATTTTCTCGTCGGCCCCGGCTTCGCCGAAGCGGCAGGATTGACGCTGCTGCAGGAACCCCACGTCATCAGCATTGCCGGCCAGCGCATCGCCCTGGTCCACGGCGACGCCGAGTGCACGGACGACACCAATTACATGGCCTTCCGCGCCCAGGTCCGCACACCAGGCTGGCAACAGCAATTTCTGGCCATGCCGCTGGCGCAGCGCAAGGGCATCATTGCCGGCCTGCGCGAAGGCAGCCGCGATGCGCACACCACGAAATCCGACGCCATCATGGACGTCACCCCCGCTGCCATCGATGCGCTGCATGCGTCCACCGGTGCAGACACCCTCATCCATGGCCACACCCACCGCCCGGCGCTGCATGTTGATGGCGCGCGGCGCCGCTTCGTGCTGCCGGACTGGGAGCTCGACTGCGCCGTGCGCGGCGGCTGGATTGCCATCGACGCGGCCGGCGCCATCACCCGTCACGCACTCGACGGTACCGTCCTTCCCTGAGACGTATGCATCCGAAAGTGTTTGACACGTTCGGAGCCGGTGTTATACCTTGATACAACACCAGATCAATACTTTACTTGGGACCAACCATGAACATAGGCTGGAACGACAATACCCCGATCTACCGCCAGCTCAAGGAGCGGGTCGTCGGCATGATGCTTGACGGCGTGCTGCGTGCCGGCGACGCTCTCCCCTCTGTGCGCCAGATCGCGGCAGAATACCAGCTCAATCCAATTACCGTTTCCAGGGCATACCAGGAACTGGTCGACGACAATCTCGTAGAAAAAAGAAGGGGAATCGGCATGTATGTGACTGAGGGAGCAAGCGAAAAACTGCTGGCCAGCGAACGCGAACGTTTCGTGCGGGAAGAGTGGCCCGCCATGATCGAACGGATCCGCCGCCTGGGACTGAGCCTGGAAGATTTATTGCGCATGGCGCAGCCGGGAGGTGCATCGTGACGGCCGTCATGTCGGCCCGCGGCCTGACCAAGCGCTACGGCAAACGCGTGGCCCTGGACGGCGTCGACTTCGACATCCCGGCCGGGCGCATCGTCGGCCTGATCGGCCCGAACGGCTCCGGCAAGACGACGACCCTGAAAGCCGCGCTGGGACTGATCCCGTTCGAAGGCAGCCTGACGGTGCTGGGCCACGATCCGCGCACGCAGCGCGACGCGCTGATGCAGGACGTCTGCTTCATTGCAGATGTGGCGATCCTGCCGCGCTGGCTGAAAGTGGGCGACGCCATTGATTTCGTGGCGGGCGTGCATCCGCGCTTCGACCGCAAGAAAGCCGAGCGCTACCTGGCGATCACCAAGCTGACACCCGGGATGAAGGTCGCAGCCATGTCGAAGGGCATGATCGTGCAACTCCACCTGGCGCTGGTGATGGCCATCGACGCCAAACTGCTGGTGCTTGACGAACCGACGCTGGGCCTGGACATCCTGTACCGCAAGCAGTTTTACCAGAACGTGCTGGAAGACTATTTTGACGAGCACAAGACGATCATCATCACGACCCACCAGGTCGAGGAAGTCGAGCACATCCTCACCGACCTGATGTTCATCCGCGAAGGCAAGATCGTCCTGTCCGCCACGATGGATGAAGTGGGCGAACGTTATACCGAAGTGATGGTGGCGGCCGACAAGATCGCCGCCGCGAACGGGCTCAACCCCATCGACCAGCGCACCGTGTTCGGCAAATCCGTGATGCTGTTCGACGGCGTCGCGCGATCGCAACTGGCCACCCTCGGCGAAACCCGCAATCCCAGCGTCGCCGACCTGTTCGTCGCGACCATGAAAGGAAGCTACGCATGAAAACCCTGAACTGGATGCTGCGCCGCGAAATCTGGGAACACAAAGGCTCGCTGTTCTGGGCGCCCGTGATCGTCGCTGCGATCCTGCTGTTTGTCACGGTGGCCAGCGCGGGCTACGGCGTGCTGGCGCATGGCGGCGCAGTCGAAGCGGTGGTCAACGGCCGCCAGGTACACGTCACCGATTTCCGGGACATGCCGGCGCCAATGCGCGAAGCAGTCGTACAGGTTGCGGGCAACAGCTACCTGGCGGCGGCCGTCCCGCTGTTCATCATGCTTGCCTTCACCGTGTTCTTTTATTGCCTCTCTGCGCTGTACGACGAGCGGCGCGACCGCAGCGTGCTGTTCTGGAAGTCGCTGCCCATGTCGGATCAGTTGACGGTGTTTTCCAAAGTCGCCACCGCGGCAGTTGTCGCACCGGTGATCACCACAGTCACCGCCGTGCTCATGTCGCTTGCCCTGCTCCTGATCATGGGCACGTTCCTCGCGTTCAAGGGCGTCAACCTGTTTGGCGTACTGCTTGCCACACCGGCGCTATACCTGGCGCCACTGTTCCTGATAGGGATGCTCCCGGTGTACATCCTGTGGGCGCTGCCGACCATCGGCTGGCTGCTGATGGTGTCGAGCTGGGCCAAATCCAAAGTGTTCCTGTGGGCAGTCGGCGCACCAATCATTGCGCTGGTCATCGTCAAGTGGGTGGATTTCCTTGTCACCGGCAACCAGGGCATGAACACGGGCCTGACGTCGATCGCCAAAGAGGCCGTCAACCGCGGCCTGGGCGGCTTGGTGCCGGGGATCTGGTTCGCGTTCAGCGACCACACGGTCAGGATGCGTCCTGGCGAGCATGGCATCGAGCTGGCGACCGTGTTCCAGCAATCTTGGATGACGCTGGCGGCGCCAGGTGTGTGGATTGGCGCGGCAGCTGGAGTGGCGATGATTTTCGTGGCGATCCGGATGCGGCGCTGGCGCGATGAAGGCTAAACGATATAAATAATAAAAAAGGAAGCCTGGCGGCTTCCTTTTTTCATTCAAACTGCTGTTTGAACGTATCGAACTGCATTTTGAGTTCCGCGACTTCAGCGCGCAGGCTGGCCACTTCCTGCTCCAGCTGGCCGATTCGTCCACCCTGGCCGCCAGACGGCGCCACCGCACCGAACGCCGACTCTTCCCGCGCCAGCGCAGCCTCGCCGCCCAGCAACTGGCCGTAGCGCGGGGCGGACGCGCCCGGCGCCACCGGCAGCTTGGCCACCAGCGGCGGATATTTGTCGATCAAGAACTGCAGCGCCGTCTCGACGGCTTCCACTGATTTGAATTCGTGCACGCGGCCACTGCGCGTGCGGATTTCGCCGGCTGTCTGCAAGCCGCGCAGCATCAGGATCGCCAGCACGGCCAGCTTGTCCTGCTCGAGCGTGTACTTGATGCGCAAGCGGTGCTCGTACTTGGCCACGCGCGCGCCGGCCTGCGTGACGCCATTGACAAGTTTTTTCTGCATCAGGCGCTGCAGCACATCATTGACCGTCTCTTCCGACAACTGCATGACGGGGTCGCGGCTCGAGAGCTGGTTGCAGCCGTTCATCAGGCCGTTGAGCGTCATCGGATAGCTGTCCGGCGTCAGCGCTTCTTTTTCGGCCAGGACAGCCAGCACGCGGATTTCAAAGGGGTCGAGATCGTTTTCGTCAGTCATGCGTTTCCTTAGTCGACCAGCCGGTTCAGTGTGGCCGAGTCGAGTTTCTCGTTGGGGTACAGGTAGGGACAGGCGATGCCGGCTGCCTGGATGGTGGCGGTGAGCCGTTCGATCTGTTCGTCCTGGCGCGCCACGTGGCTGATCAGCCCGTGCAGGGCTTTGGACAGCGGGTCGTCGGCCTCGGGCGAGACGCCATACGCGCTGAACAGTTTTTCGCTGCGCGTCTGCTCTTCCTTGCGCACGATGTGCGCCGGGTTGCCGACTGCCGTGGCGCCAGCCGGCACCGGCTTGATGACAACCGCGTTCGAACCGATCTTGGCAAACTCGCCCACTGTAAAGGCGCCCAGCACCTGCGCGCCGGCGCCGACGATGACGCCGCGTCCGAGCGTCGGGTGGCGCCTGGCGCCGGCCACCAGCGTGGTGCCGCCCAAGGTCACCCCTTGGTAAATCGTGCAGTCGTCGCCCACCACGGCGGTTTCGCCAATGACGACGCCAAAGCCATGGTCGATGAAAACGCGCCGGCCGATGACGGCGCCGGGGTGGATTTCAATGCCGGTAATGATGCGGGCCAGGTAGGCGATGAAGCGGCCGACCCATTTCAGGCCGGCGTGCCAGCAGGCGTGGGCCCAGCCGTGCATGATGATGGCGTGCAGGCCCGGGTAACAGGTGAGCACTTCCCAGCCGGTACGGGCGGCGGGATCGCGTTCGATGATGGCGTCGATATCGCCGCGCAGCTTGGCAAACATGGGTTTCAGTTCGGTGGATTTTTCAGCAAATAACGTTGGATCCGTCATCCCGGCGCACGCCGGGACCCATGCCGAGCATCAGAAAATCGCGTTGCGGATTACTCCGACACGCCTTCCAGCGCCATCCTTTGACGGCGTGCTTCGAACAGGCACACGCCGGACGCCACCGACACGTTCAGGCTTTCAACGGAGCCGAACATTGGAATCGACACCAGCACGTCGCATGTCTCGCGGGTCAGGCGGCGCATGCCTTCGCCTTCGGAACCCATTACCAGCGCGGCAGGCCCGGTAAAATCGGCCGCATACAAACCGCGGTCGGCGTCGTCGGAGGTGCCGATCAACAGGATATTGCGCTCTTTCAGTTCGCGCATGGTGCGCGCCAGGTTGGTCACCGTAATGTACGGCACCGTCTCGGCAGCGCCACTGGCGACCTTTGCGGCCGTGGCGTTCAGGCCCACGGCGCGGTCTTTCGGGACGATCACGGCGTGCGCGCCCACGCCATCGGCCACGCGCAGGCAAGCGCCCAGGTTGTGCGGATCGGTGATGCCGTCGAGGATCAGCAGCAGCGGCGGACCGTCGATTGCATCGAGCAATTCATCCAGGTTGCGCGCCAATGACAGCTGGCTCGCAAAGGCAATCACGCCCTGGTGGCGGCGCGTGCCGACGATCTTGTCCAGGCGGCCCGAGTCGACCGGCATCACGCGCACGCCGGCCGCTTTGGCGCCGGCGACCAAGTCCTTCATGCGGCGGTCGTCGCGGCCCGCATCGACAAAAATTTCTTCCACCGACGAGGCTTCGTGCCGCAGGCGCGACACCACGGCGTGGAAGCCGAAAATCATTTTATTCTTCATTATTTATTCTTTACTTTTTGCTTCTTCTTTTGCTCGAACTACGGGTATTCGACGACGGCCGATCTTGTTGCTGTGGCCTGGAACCGGTGTCGACGCTGGTATTCAATTCATACCGCGACTTGCCGCCTGCTTCCTTTGGCTGGCGCGAACGGCCCGGCTTGGCGTCCTGCGCCTTGTGCGCTGCGCTCTTCGGCGTGCCCACACCTTCCTCAGGTGCGGTGACGCTCTCGCCCGACAGCACGAGGTCGATCTTGCGTGCTTCCATGTCGACGCGCGCCACCTGGACCGTCACTTTGTCGGTCAGCTGGAATTTCTTGCCGGTGCGTTCGCCGCGCAGCTCATGGCGCGCTTCGTCGTACTGGAAATAATCCGCACCCAGTTCGGTGATGTGGACCAGGCCTTCGACGTACAGTTCGTCGAGCTGTACGAAGATGCCGAAGGTGGTGACGCCCACGACCATGCCGGTGAACTCTTCACCGATCTTGTCCTGCACGAAGTAGCACTTGAGCCAGGCTTCGACGTCGCGCGAGGCTTCGTCGGCGCGGCGCTCGTTGGCCGAGCAATGCACACCCAGGGCATCCCAGATGGTCAGGTCTTTTTCCTGCTTCTCTTTGCCGGCAGCCTTGTCCTTGGCCTTTTGCTTGCGCGTGGCGTTGGAGACATTGGTGTTCAGGCTGGCCAGGTCGATGCCTTTTGGCTCGTATTTCTTGCCCAGCAAAATCGCCTTGATGGCGCGGTGCGTCAGCAAGTCGGGATAGCGGCGGATCGGGCTGGTGAAGTGGGCATACGCCTCATACGCGAGACCGAAGTGGCCGATATTGTCCGGGCTGTAGACCGCCTGCTGCATCGAACGCAGCAGCATGGTCTGCAGCAAAGCCGCATCAGGACGCTGCTTGATTTGCTGCATCAGCGCGGCGTAGTCACCCGCCGATGGCTTGTCGCCGCCATTCAGCGTCAGCCCCGCCTGCTTGAGGAAGGTGTGCAGCTGCTTGAGCTTTTCTTCGGTCGGCGTGGCGTGGATACGGAACGCGCCCGGATGCTTGTTGCGGATCAGGAGGTCGGCGGCGCAGACGTTCGCGGCCAGCATGCACTCTTCGATCAGGCGGTGCGCATCGTTGCGGGTGCGCGGAATGATCTGTTCGATCTTGCCGTTCGGGTCGCAGACGATGTACGTTTCCGTCGTTTCGAAATCGATCGCGCCACGCTTCTGGCGTTCCTGCAGCAGCGCGTGGAATACGCTGTTCAGGTTCAGGATGTGCGGCAGGATGTCGGCGCGTTTTTTGGCTTCGTCGCCTTCAGGATTGGCCAGCATGTCGGCCACCTGGTTGTAGGTCAGGCGTGCAGCCGAGTGGATCACGGCCGGATAGAACTGGTAAGCCTTGACTTCACCGGTCAGCGTGACAACCGCGTCGCAGACAAGCGTGAGGCGGTCGACGGCCGGGTTCAGCGAACACAGGCCGTTCGACAGTTTTTCCGGCAGCATGGGAATCACGCGGCGCGGGAAATACACTGACGTGCTGCGTTCGATGGCGTCGACGTCGAGCGCTTCGTTCGGCTTGACGTAATGGGACACGTCGGCAATCGCGACGATCAAACGGTAGCCCTTGGCGCGGCCGATTTTCACTGGCTCGCAATACACAGCATCGTCGAAGTCGCGCGCGTCTTCGCCGTCGATGGTCACCATCGGGACGTCGCGCAGGTCGACACGGTCGGACAGATCAGCGTCGGTTACCTGGTTCGGCAGCTTTTCGGCCTGCTTGAGTGCGGCAGCAGAGAACACGTGCGGAACACCGAACTTGCGCACGGCAATTTCGATTTCCATGCCGGGATCGTCGAGTTCCCCGAGGATCTCGTGGACGGTGCCGGTAGGCTGCTTGAAGCGCGCAGGCTGGTCGATCAGTTCGACACTGACGACCTGCCCGGCCTTGGCTTTGCCAGGTTTGCCGACGATCAGGATGTCCATGGCGATGCGCTGGTCTTCCGGTGCGACTTTCCAGACGCCGTCTTCATTGAGCAGGCGCCCGATGACGTGCGTATTGGCGCGCGACACCACTTCGACAATGGTGCCCTCAGGGCGGCCGCGGCGGTCCATGCCCGTGACTTTTGCCATCACGCGGTCGCCATGCAGCACCTTCTGCATCTCTTTGTCATTCAGGAAGAGGTCGCCAGAATTATCGTCGGGGATGACGAAGCCGAAGCCATCGCGGTGCGCGCTGACTTTGCCGGCAATGAAGCCGGTCTCCTGCGCCAGGATGAAGACGCCGGTGCGGTCGCCCTGCAATTGGCCGTCGCGCTCCATGGCGTTCAGGCGGCGCGTAAGCACTTCCGCAGCATCGGGATCGACATCCAGCGCGAGGATCAGCGCGGTGGCGTCAAGCGGTCCGGCGGACTCGCGGAACACGGCGAGGATTTCCTCGCGGCTTGGAATGGTATAGGTAGGTTGCTTCAAATCGTTTTTTCTTGGAGTGAGATTGACAACGTAGACAGGCGTAGTGTAACGGAGGACGACCCGTTTCGCCTAACGCAGCACGATGCGTGCGTCGACGACGATGGACGCTTTGACATTTGAAAACCCTGCGCTATAATCTCGGTCTTTCGCGGCAGCCCAGCCTGTATCGGGCCAATGTGAAGAGAAAAGCAGCATGTCGGTAAAGCGGTTGCAACCAGGGCAAAGAAGTTAATCTGGCGCAAAACTACAAAGCCTGATATGATAGCACAAGTCGGCGGCAACGTCGCAAAAGCAGCAGATAGCAGGTGCAGCACAATGCCCACGTGGCGGAATTGGTAGACGCGCATGGTTCAGGTCCATGTGCCTTCGGGTGTGGGGGTTCGAGTCCCTCCGTGGGCACCAACTACCGGATTGTTTTCCGCAAGCAGTACAAGTATTAAACGTAGTACACGCAATACAACGCAGTTGCAGTAATCAGTGCCCACGTGGCGGAATTGGTAGACGCGCATGGTTCAGGTCCATGTGCCTTAGGGTGTGGGGGTTCGAGTCCCTCCGTGGGCACCACTACCGAATATGTAAGAGGACGCCGTAATCTTTGAAAAGAGATTGCGGCGTTTTTCTTTGTTCGACGGTTTTCAATTGTGCTGCACTTGCCAGCTCATCGGTCTATCCTCATGGCCATGAAGCGCCTCCCTCTTTTATCCGGCCTGCTGCTGGTGGCATGTGCAACCGGCCTTTGCGCCGAACCCGCACCCTGGTACCAATGGCGCAGCAAGGCTGATGGCAAGCGCGTTTGTGCGCAAACCCCGCTCGGCGCCGGCTGGGAGCGTGCGGCCGGACCGTTTCGCGATAGTCGTTGCGAGAAACAGTTCCTTGTTAAATAATAGGCTAGTCATAAAAACACGAAGGTCCCACCGCAAGACCAATCTGAGGAGAAGATCGATGTTTACCAACCCCGAACAATTCGCTGCCGCCACCAAAACCCTGTTCGACCTGCAAATGCAAACCTTCAACGCGCTGACCAGCAAGGCGGTGCAAGGCGTCGAGCAAGTGGTCAACCTGAACATGACGACAGCGAAAAAGGCGTTCGAAGGCTCGATGAGCGCCAGCGCCCAGGCCGCGCAGGATCCGAAAGCAGCCATGGCGGCTGCTGCGCAGATGAAGCCGGACATGTCGGGGGCAGTCACCTACAACAACCAGCTGAAAGTGATCATCGACGACATCCAGAAGGATTTCCGCCAGGCTGCCGACGCCCACGTGGCTGAAGCGAAGAGCACGCTGACCGCGCTGATCTACGACGTGACGCAAAACGTCAAGCCGGGCCAGGAAAACGCGGTCGAGATCATCAAGTCAGCCATCGACAATGCGTTCCAGGGCTACGAAAAAGTGACGCAGGCCACCCGCCAGGCAGTGGAAGTGGTCGAGCAGCAGATCGCCAAGGCATCGGCGCAGGTGGCGCCGGGCAGCCAGCCGGAACAAAAACCCTCCGGCGACGAATAGCATTGCATGCATAAAAAAGGCCGGTCATTGCGACCGGCCTTTTTTTATGCCGCGCTGCGCAAACCCAGTAAATCCTCGAACTGTGCAAACGCCGCGTCGTCCTTGACCACCGCACGCAGCCACACATGCAGCGGCTGCTCGCCCCAGTGCGCCGCCTTGTCGGCCAGATAAGCGACCGGACTGTGCGGCTCGGTGCGGCGGAAGAAATCGGCCACGGCGCGCAGCTGCGCCAGCGCCTGGGCGCGGCTCTCGGTCGCGCTGCCGGCTGCGGGCACGCCAACACTGCCTGCGCCCTTGACCACGGCGCCGGCGGACACTTTGGCGACGGCGCCATCAGCGGCCAGCGGCCGGACAAAATGCAGGAGCGTCTGCAGCGCCGCCTTTGCTGCCGTGAAACCCGGACCGTCGTCGTGCAGGCGGGCGTCAATGGCTTGCTCGAGCTGCGCCAGCGCCGCTTCGCACAACTCGCAGTCGCTCTGCAGTGACTCGTAAAACGCGCGCGACGAGCGCCGCCGCGCGCTTTCCAGTTCCGCCACCACGTCGGCGCCCGCAGCATTCGCAGCAGCCGCCCGGTGCATCGTGAAGGCGCGGTCTTCGGTCACCGCCACGTCGAGAATCAGCTGCGGCGCGCGCGCGGCAATCCAGCACAGGTTGCCGATGCGCTGTTCGACGCCGTCGTCCAGCGCAGGATACACGTGCTCCCAGTAGCGCTCGCATAGCGCAGCGAGCAGGAACAATCCATCGGCCAGGCCGCGCATGCCGCCGGTCTTCGCGCTGGCCTCGGCCAGCCAGACAGCCAGTTGCAGATCCTTACTGCGCGTGGCGGTCAGGCTGGCGCATTCTTTGGCGACGAACTTCCAGTCCGCCTCTTTCAAAGCGGTGACCCAGGCGCCCTGGTCGATCGACGGATCGTCGGCCTGGCGCGCACGGTTGATGGCGTCGATCTCCGGTGAAAACGCCAGGTCTTCGCCACAGGGTTGCGCTGCGCTGATGGGCGCCAGCAGTTCTTCGAGATTGAGCATGGCGGCCTCCTCAGGCGGGTTCGATGGCGTATTTGAATTTGCCGGCGCGGGTGGCGCCGACCTTGATGCGCGTGATCAAGGCGCCCTCGGCCAGGCGCGCCAGTACCGCATCGGCGATCTCCGGCAGCAGCGTGCCGTTCAGGATGGTGTCGACGTTGCGGGCGCCCGAATCGACCTCGGTGCAGCGCGCCAGGACGGCGGCAACCAGCGCGTCGTCGTACTGAAAGGCCGCCTTGTGGTTGGCCAGGATGCGGCGCGCGATCCGGTCGAGTTTCAGGCGAATGATGTTGGCCAGGACGTCGTCGCGGATCGGATAGAACGGCACCACCACCAGGCGCCCCAGGAATGCCGGCTTGAAGTGCTTGACCAGGTGCGGGCGGATCATGTCCGCCAGCTGCTCCGGCTTCGGCACCTCCGCGGCACTCTTGTTCAGGCAGGCCTGCATCACCACGTTCGAGGCCAGGTTGGACGTGAGGATGATGATCGTGTTGCGAAAATCGATCTGGCGCCCTTCCGCGTCGTCCAGCACGCCCTTGTCGAACACCTGGTAAAACAGTTCAAGCACGTCGGGATGGGCCTTTTCCACTTCGTCGAGCAGCACCACGCTGTAGGGATTGCGGCGCACCGCTTCGGTCAGCACGCCCCCTTCGCCGTAGCCGACGTAGCCGGGCGGCGCACCTTTCAGGCCGGAGACGCTGTGCGCTTCCTGATATTCGCTCATGTTGATCGTGATGAGTTTGCGCTCGCCCCCGTACAGCAGGTCCGCCAGCGCCAGCGCGGTTTCCGTCTTGCCCACGCCCGACGTGCCGACAAACAGGAACACGCCTTTCGGCTTGTTCGGATCGTCCAGGTTCGCGCGCGCGGTGCGCACGCGCTGGGCCACGGCGCCACTGGCATGCGACTGGCCGAGGATGCGCTCGTCGAGCAGCGCCTGCAGCCGCATCACGGTGCGCACTTCGTCCGCGACCATGCGCCCCAGCGGAATGCCGGTCCAGCCGGCGACGATGTCGGCAACCGTGTGGCCGTCCACCTGCACGGGAACGAGCGGCGCTTCACCCTGCACGCTGCGCAGGGCGGCGACCAGCTCACGCAGCGTGGTGCGCATTGCCTCCGTGCCGCCCTGCCCTTCGCCCGCTTCCAATCCTGTGCGCAGGCGCACGATCTCGGCGCAGATCGACTGCTCCTTGCTCCAGCGCTGCTGCTGGTGGGTTTGCTCCGCCAGCGCCGCCGCGCGTTCGCTGCCAAGCGCGCCAAGCCGCTCGCCGTGGTCCATGCCGGCGTTCTGCTCGCGCACCAGGGCGGCGACCTGGACATCGATGCCCTCCAGCCGGCGCGTGCACGTTTCCACCAGCGCCGGCGTGGCGCTCTGGCCCAGTGCAACCTTGGCGCACGCGGTGTCGAGCACGCTGATGGCCTTGTCCGGCAACTGGCGTCCGCTGATGAAGCGGTGCGACAGGCGCACCGCCTCGGTGATGGCTTCGTCGTAGATGCGCACATTGAAATGCGCTTCCATCAACGGCGCCATCGCGCGCAGCATGGCGCAGGCAGTCGCTTCATCGGGCTCCTCGACCTTGACGACCTGAAACCGGCGCGCGAGCGCCGCATCCTTTTCAAAATACTTTTTGTATTCACCCCAGGTGGTGGCCGCGATCGTGCGCAGTTCGCCCCGCGCCAGGGCGGGTTTGAGCAGATTGGCCGCGTCGTTCTGGCCGGCCGCGCCGCCGGCGCCGATCATCGTGTGCGCCTCATCGATGAACAGGATGATCGCATGCGGGCTTTTTTTGACTTCGTCGATGACGTTTTTCAGGCGGCTTTCAAATTCGCCCTTGACGCTCGCGCCAGCCTGCAGCAAACCCATGTCGAGCGTGTGGATCTCGACGCCGCGCAGCACGTCCGGCACGTCGCCGCTGGCAATGCGCAGCGCCAGGCCTTCGACGACAGCGGTTTTGCCGACGCCCGCTTCTCCGGTCAGGATCGGGTTGTTCTGGCGCCGCCGCATCAATATGTCGATGGCCTGGCGGATCTCGGCGTCGCGCCCGATGACCGGGTCGACCTTGCCCTCGCGCGCGCGTGCGGTCAGGCTGGTGGTGAACTGGTCAAGCGCCGGCGTGGTGTGCCCGCCCTGCAGTTCAGTGACCGGATCGGCGCCGGCGTCCTGCACGGCGGGCGCCGGCGCCGCTTCCTGCGAACCGCGCGTGAGCTTCTCGAAATCGTGCTTCAGGCGGTCGACCGCAAAATCGCCAAACAGGCGCGAGCTGCGCTGGGCCAGCTGCGCCAGCGCCGGTTCGGTCAGCAGCGCCAGCAGCAGATGGCCGCTGCGGATCCGGTTCGGGCCGGCAGTGCCGAGCGACGCGATCAGCCAGGCGTGTTCCAGCAGCGTTGGCAGGTGGCGCGAAAAAACCGGCGTCCTGGCGCTGCCGCGCGCGAAGCCGTCCACTTCACGGCGCAGGTCCGCTTCCAGGGCCGTGGCGCTGATGCCGCAGGCACGCGCGGCCACCGCCACGTCGCACGCGGGTTGCTCCAGCAACGCCAGGAACAGGTGCTCGATATCGACTTCGTATTGCCCCATGCCGACACACAGCGCAGCGGCGCGGGTCGCGGCAGTGCGCGTGGTGTCGTTCAATTTGCCGATCAGGGTTTTCAGGTTGATGTCCATGGTTCCTCGGGTAATGGTCAGACGCGCGTCGTGCGGGCAGCGCGGGTGATGGCGTAGTGCAGCGACGACGGCTGCAGGACCGCATTGAAGTTGACCGGCTCGGCGCCTGATTCCAGCAGGAGCGTGCCGTTGATGACGAAATTGAGGCGGTTCACGCTGCCCGGCTCCGCCTCGATGGCCGCGCTCACGCCAGTCAGCCGCGGCTCGTGCGCGGCAACCGCCGCCACCAGGCTGGCGCAAATCCGGGCCCGCTCGTCGCTGCTGGAAAGGCAGTAGCCGGCAAAGTCGACCAGGCCGTAATTGAGGATCGATTTTTTCGCTTCCGGGTAGTCATCGAACGTTTCCAGGGGCACGGCGAGGCGCGTGTTGAGCAGCGCTTCCAGGTCGCGCGCGACGCTGTCCTTGAGTTGTTCCATGCTCATGCGCGGCAGCACGCCGTTCTGGACCTGCAGGCGCGGGTCCATCAGGCGGTCCAGCAATCCCGGTACATTCCCCTTCATGCGCGGCTCCCAAAAAAGACCGCGGCACATGGCCGCGGTCGGTGCACCCTCGACATGGCGAGGGGCGCGTGGACTTACACGATCTTGTTGGTCGACAGGTCCCAGCCGCCGGACGTATTGCCGCCCGAGCCGCCGGACACTTTTTGCTGCGTGTACTTCCATTTGATCTTGGAGAATTTCAGCCCGACGCTTTCCGTCAGGATGTCGCCCTCCATGACCTTCGGCGTCACTTCGCCGATCAGGACATTTTCGATTTCGATTTCGAAGTACTTGACGCGGTCGCCCTGGCCGTCGGCACGCATGAATTCGAACTTGGCCTTGGGGATGGTTTTCCCGGACGAGCAGGTTTGCAGCAGCACCGGCGTGGACAGGTCGGCCAGCTTGGCGAGCGAAATTTCAGTGTGCTCGCAACGCTCGGCAGTGTGGCCGCCGCCGGTCGAAGCCGTGGCCGACTTCGGCTGCGACACGCCCCACGCGACCGACTTGCACTCGATCCAGTCCTTGTGCTTGTCGTCCGTCGACTCGCCCTTGATCCCGTCGATTTGCAGATATACGTCAATTGCCATTGTTTGCTCCAGTTAAGGTTGAAATGAACATCAGGATTTGGTCGACTGCGGCAACTCCGCGACCAGTCGGAGCGAAACGGACAGCTCGTCGAGCTGGAAATGGGGACGCAGGAACGACACCGCGCGGTAGACGCCGGGGCGGCCCGGCACTTCCGACACCTGCACGCTTGCTTCGCGCAGGGGGAACTGGGCCTTCTGTTCCTGGCTGGCGTTGTCGTCGAGCAGCACGTACTGGGTCAGCCAGCGGTTCAGGTAATCTTCCACGTTCGACGCGGCGGCAAAGCTGCCGATCTTGTCGCGCATCATGGCTTTCATGTAGTGGGCGATCCGCGAGACAGCGAAGATGTATTGCAGCTGCGACGACAGCACGGCGTTTGCGTTGGCCGCGTCCGTGGAATACTTGCGGGCGCGCTGGGCCGACTGGGCGCCGAAGAATGCCGCGTACGACGTATTCTTGCAGTGCACCAGCGAGATGAAACCCAGGTCGGACAATTCCTTTTCGCGCCGGTCGGTGATCGACAGTTCGGTCGGACATTTCAGCGCCACCTCCCCTTCGTCGGTTTTGAAGGTGTGGGTGGGCAGGTTTTCCACCAGCCCGCCGCCTTCGACGCCGCGAATGGCTGCGCACCAGCCGTAGTCTTCGAACGCGCGCATCAGCTTGGTGCCAAAGGCATACGCCGCGTTGCACCACAGGTATTTCTGGTGGTCCTTGCCATCGACGTCTTCGACAAAGTTGAAGCCTTCGGTGGTGGCGCCGTCGAGCGGATTGAACGGCAGCCGGCCCAGGAAGCGCGGCAGCGTCAGGCCCACATAGCGGGAATCTTCCGACTCGCGGAAGGCTTTCCACTTGGCGTATTCGACCGTATCGAAGACCTTGGCCAGGTCGCGCGGCTTGCCCAGTTCGCTGAAGCTGTCGACGCCGAACAGTTCCGGGCCGCACGACGTGATGAATGGCGCGTGGCTGGCCGCGGCCACGTGCGACATCTGCTCGAGGAAATACACGTCCTCGGGCTGGCGCGTCATTTCGAAGTCGCCGATGATCGTGCCGTAGGGCGCGCCGCCAAAGGTGCCGAACTCTTCTTCGTAGACCTTCTTGAACAGCGTGCTCTGGTCGAATTCCATCGCAGCCTGGAAATCCTTGACCAGTTCGCGCTTGGTGGCGTTGAACATGCGGATCTGCTGGCCCGCGCTGCTGGTGGAATTCTTGACCAGGTAATGCAGGCCGGTCCAGCTGCGTTCGAGCTTCTGGAATTCCGGCGCGTGCATGATGGCGGAAAGCTGCGTGGAGATCAGGCGGTCGAGTTCGGCCAGGCGCGCGTCGATCGTGGCCGACAGGTTGTTCGACATGACCACGGTGCCGTCCATGACTTGCGTGACCAGTTCGGAAATGATGTCGCGCGCGCGGGCATGTTCGCTGGTCGACCTGGCCACGCGGCTGTCTTCGACGATCTGGTCCAGCAGGCTGGTGTCGAGTTCAACGGCTCCGGCCGGGCCGGCAGCGCTGTGTTCGAGGATGGCGGCCATGTCAATTCTCCTTGCCGGCTTTGCGCAGGCTGGCAAGCTTCTCGGTGTTGCCCAGCACGTCGCTGAGGATGTCGTCGAGGCGGTCGTTGCCCGCCAGTTTGTTGCGCAGGTCGGCCAGCTTGGTGCGCGCTTCCAGCAGGCCTTTCAATGGCGCCACCTGCTGCACGATCGCCTCCGGGCGGAAATCGGACATGGCGTGGAACTGCAATGCCACGCCGAACTGGCCGCCTTCGCCGCTGAGGTGGTTATCCACCTTGAACGCGGCCACCGGGGCAATGCCCCCCAGCACTTCGTCGAAATTGTCCGGATCGATGTTGACGAACTTGCGGTCTTTCAAGCGCTTTTTTTCCACCTCGGGATCGACACCGAAGTCGCCCACCACGCCGACGACGAAGGGCAGCTCCTTGTTTTCAATCGCGTCGCCGATTTCCACGTCATAGGTCATTTGCACGCGCGGCGCGCGCACCTTCTGCAGGCGTTTCTGCACGCTGTCATTTTTTGCCATGTCGGCTCCTGGGATTATTTAAGGGCGCCGAACGGGCCGGCGGCAGTGGCAGGCTTCGACTGGGTAGCGGAGGCGCTGGCAGTGGTCGTGGCCGCTGGCGGCGTCTTTTTCTCCCTGACCGGATCCCTGCGCGCGGCCCGGCTGCTGCTCGAACCGACCAGGACGTCTTCGTTGAGGCTGTTGCGCAGCAGCCTGGCCAGGTCCTGCGCTTCCGAGCGCACGGTGCCGGAGAGGTTGTTCTTGCGCGTCAGGTCGGCCAGCGCCTTGCTCGACAGGCGCAACCCGCTGACAGCCACGACGCTGTTGGCCAGCGTGTCGTCCGGATCGCGGCGCAGCGCTTCCAGGGCATTGACGATCGCCTCGCCATAGTTGTTGCTGTCAAAACGCATCTGCGCCATGCGTACCCATGGCGCCTTGTCGACCGGATAGGCAGCAGTGGCCTGTTTCAGCAGGACGTACGCTTTGTCGGGGCGGCCCGACAGGGCTGCTGCATTGGCTTCGGCCATGGCGGCCCGGATGCTGGTGGCGCTGGTGGCAAGCGTGGTCGGGGCGGGTGGACTGGTCGTGGCGCACGCGCTGAGCATGGCGACGCAAACAAGGCTGGTCATGATGCAGGTGGACTTCATCGTGCTCTCCGGTGGCTGAAAACAGACGCCATTATTGGACAGCGCATTTTGGGTCAAGTTGCGATCAGTCAACTTCCGTTGCGATGATCATGATTTCGTTTTTGCTGCACGAAGCTTGCGCAGGCGCAGACGCGCGCGTCATCGATCCCGTTAAATGGGCGCTGTGATTAATTTACGAGAGGAAATGAGTCCATGAAAACGTCCAAACTGACTTGCCTGGGGATGGCAGCCCTGCTCGCCGCATGCAGCAATCCGCTCAAGGCGCCGGAACTGGCCGATGCCCAGAAACCGGCACGTACCGTCAATGTGCGCCTGCATGCCGCCACCAGACTCAATACCGATGCGCGCGGCCAGTCGCTGGCGCTGGTGGCGCGGCTGTACAAACTGCGGCAAATGGCCGCCTTCGAGGCGGCGCCGTACGCTGCGTTCCTGTCGCCTCAGGCGGAACAGGCTGCATTTGGCGCCGACCTGCTGGAAGTGAAGGAAATCACGCTGGTGCCGGGCCAGAAATACGAAGTACAGGAAAAGGTCAGCCGTGAAGCCGGTTATATCGGCATCGTCGCACTGTTCCACAAACCGGCGCCGCAGCGCTGGCGCCTGGCCTACTCCGCCGCCGAAGCCGAGCCTGGCGGCGTGACGGTCGGCGTGTATGCGTGCTCGCTGGCGTCCGGCGCCGGCGCCAAGGCGCGCCTGCCGAATGCGCCGTTGCCCGACGCGGTGCGCTGCCAGTAAGCCGGCCTGTTCAACCATGACGAGGTGCCTGTGACTACACCATCAAAAGTATTATGGGGCGAGGGGCTGTTCCTGCGGCCCCAGCATTTCCAGCAGCAGGACCGCTACCACGAAGCGCGCCTGCACCAGACCGCCAGCGCACTGCACCCATACGGCTGGGGCGTGCGCAAACTCGTGCTCGACCTCGAAGCGCTGCGCAGCGACACTTTGCGGGTGCTGGAGCTGTCGCTGATTTTCCCGGACGGCGAAGTGTACCGGGCGCCCGACGGCGACACGCTGCCGCCCCAGGTGCGCCTGGATCAGCTTCCCGCCACGACCCAGACCATTACCTTCCATGCCGCCATGCCGGCCATGAAGGAACACGGCGCGAACTGCGCGCCGGAAGGAGACCAGGCGCCCGACGCGCGGTTCTCCCGCTTCGCGCATGAAACCCAGGACATGTTCACGCGCGCGGCCGACGCCCCCGTCACGTTCCTGGCGCGCACCCTGCGCCTGGCCGTCGACAGCGATGCGCTGGCATCGTGCGTCAGCTTTCCGCTGCTGCGCCTGCGCCGCGTCGCCACTGGCGGCTTCGAGCTCGATCCCTCGTTCGCCCCGCCCTCGGTGTCGATTGAAGGCGCCCCCAACCTGCGCCTGCAACTGGCGCGCCTGATGGAAAAGATGCTCGCCAAGGTCAATGCCCTGTATGGCCACCACCGCGAGCCGAGCAAGAACGTGGTGGAGCTGCGCGGCGGCGACGTGTCGTCGTTCTGGCTGCTGCATACGGCCAGCACCGGCTACGCTGCGCTGTCGCACCTGTACAACCAGGCCGACCTGCATCCGGAGCGCCTGTTCGAACAGTTGCTGCACCTGGCCGGCGGCCTGATGACGTACTCGCGCAGCTACCGGCTCGAAGAGCTGCCGGCCTACCAGCACTTTGACCCGGCGCCGGGTTTCGCGTGCATGGACGAGATGATCCGCGACCTGCTCGACACCGTCATTTCGTCGAAATACTTTTCGATCGCGCTCACCAACGAGCGTCCGCCCTACTACTTCGGCACGCTCGACTCGGGCAAGATCACGCCGCAGACCACGCTGTACCTGGCGGTGGCCGCCGACATGCCGGCGCTGAAGCTGGTCGATGTCGTGCCGCTGCAGTTCAAGGTGGGAGCGCCGGACGATGTCGACAAATTCGTGCTGTCGGCCATGCCGGGCGTGAAACTCGCCCATGCGCCCCAGGTGCCGGCCGCGCTGCCGGTACGGCCCGATACGTATTACTTTGTGCTGGAAAACCGCGGCGTCCTCTACGAGAGCATGCTCAAGGGCCAGGCGATCTCGATCTACGTCCCGGCCGGCATGCGCGACCTGAAACTCGACCTGATTGCGGTCTCACAATGAGCGCATTGAACACCACCATGGAGCGCCGGGCGCCACCGGCCAGTGCAGCTGCGGGAAGCCAGGGAGCCAGCCTGGTCGACCTGATGTACGAAGGCTTCTATGCCCTGTTCCTGCTGAAGACCGGCGCCAGCCCGCAGGGCAACGAAGCGTTCACCAGCCACATCAGCCAGTTTCTGGCCGACGTCGACCGCCATGCGAAAGCAGCCGGCGTGCAGGTCGACGACGTCACTGCCGCCAAGTATGCGTTCTGCGCGGCGATCGACGAGATCATCCTGCGCTCGCAATTTACAATCCGCGATGCATGGGAGACGCGGCCGCTGCAGCTGCGCATCTTCGGCGACCAGCTCGCCGGCGAACATTTTTTCGAGCGCCTGGAAGATTTGCGCGCCCGCGGCAACGCCCATCTGCAAGCGCTGGAAGTGTTTCACATGTGCCTGCTGCTGGGCTTCCAGGGCCGCTACGCGCTTGACGGCCACGACAAGCTCAATTACCTCACTGCGCGCCTGGGCGACGAGATTGCGCGCATGCGCGGAAAAAGCCGCGGCTTCGCGCCGCATGCTGCGCGGCCCGACCAGGTGGCCAACCGGATGCGCAGCGACTTGTCGCTGTGGGTGCTCATCGGGGTATTTTCCGTCGCAGGACTGGGAGCCTATCTGGGCTTTCGCGGCACCCTCGCCCACGACACCAGCACAACGCTGGCAGCCTACAACGACCTGGTGAAACTGCCGCCACGTGCGGCAAATGTGACGATCACGCTGCCGTGACGCCGGCAGCGTGGGGAGGGACGGCTATTGCACGACCTTGAACTCGATGCGCCGGTTGCGGGCCCGTCCCTCCGGGGTGCGGTTGTCCGCCACCGGCCGGTCCGGCCCTTCGCCCGACACGGCAATGGCGTCAGCGGCCACGCCGCGGCTGGCAATATAGTTCTTTACTGCCTCCGCGCGCGCCTGGCTGAGTGACAGGTTGCCGGCGCGCGAGCCGGCGTTGTCGGTGTGGCCGATGACTTCTACTTTCTTGTTCTTCAACGCCAGCAGCGCCACGCTCATCTGGTCAAGAATCGCCATGCCCGATTCGGCCAGTGCGGCTTTGCCCGATTCGAATTCGATGATGCGGTTGCCGAGCGCCGTGTCGAGCGCGGCCTGCTCGGACGCCGCCACGCGCAGCCCGTTGTTGACCGTGTAAGTGGGATTGAGCGCGGTGGCGATGTCATTGGCAATTTGCTGGCGCTGCGCGTCGCTGGCCACGTCGCCGCGCAGGGTCACCGCACTGCCATCGACCTTCAGCTGGCCGCGCGTGACCATTTTCAGGTTGGGGTTGATCAGCTTGTGCAGGTAGGCGTTCCAGTTGGCCGGCGTTGCCACCGTGCCGATCGCGAGCTGGTCGACGACGCGGTTGGCGCCGTAAACTTCGCGCAGGCGCGCCAGCAGCGCCGCTTTCGAGGCTTCGTCGGGCAGCGTGCCGCTGGCGACAACGGGCGCCTCAGGCTGCGCCGGGGGCTGTTGGGCCAGGGCAGGAATGGCAACGAACGCGGCCAGCACGCAGGAAGGGATCGACAATGCTTTCACGGTGCAGCTCCAATAAACGTTTGCAGGAAGAGTTCACGCGCCATTTTCAAGGTCAGATGCGTGCCGTCCAGATGGCTGGCCAGCTCGCGCACGGCGCCATCCTGGTGCAGCTGTCCGTCGACCCAGCCGGTATCGTCGAAGCCGATTTGCTGCTCGGCCGCGGCGAGCGGATCGATGATGGCGTGCAGCGTTTCGGCAGCGGTATTGCAGGCGCCCAGCACCAGGACCGGCTGCTCGCCCTGGTGCGTGATGAACAGGGCCAGGTCGACGGCGGCGCTGCGCAGGAAGGGCGCCACCAGGGCGAGCCAGAAAGCAGCCACGCGATGGCGCTGGGCCGGGTCGCGCGGCAGCGGCAGCACCAGGCTTTTGGTCAGGTCCACGTGCTGGCTGTGCAGTACCGGCTGCAGCAGCAGGCCCAGTGCCAGGATCAGGCGGCCGCAGTCGACCGGTGCGCCTGACTGGCGCAGCAAGCCCCCCAGTGCGCCGAGCGTGGCGGTCTCCATGAAGCACGCCAGCGCATCGGCTGCCACGACGCCATCGACTTCGATCTGGGCAGCGGGAATGGCCCGCAACTGGGGGCCGGGATCGGGATCGGCCAGCAAGCGGGCAGCAGCTGCGCCGGTGTACTCCCACAGCTCGGCGCAGGCCAGCGGAGCGCGCGCGACAAAGCCGGCCGGGTCGGGTACGTCGAGGCTGCGCATCAGCAGGAACGGAAAGCGCCGGCCGGACAAGTCGTGGCTGGCAACCAGGTGGCCGGCCACCGCATGGTGGCGCGACGCGCCCAGGAAAGCAAAGCTGACCGGCGCCATGGCATCGTAATTGATTTTCCAGCGCGCGCTCGAGGGCAGCAATCGCATGACACTGGCCATCCAGTCGTCCAGCACCGCGATGGCGGCAAGATCATGCACGACTTTCACGAAGTCGGCGCAGGCGGGCAGTTTGCCGAAGCAGCCGATCTGCTGCGGCGCCGCGACGCGCATCATGGCGTGCTCCCGGCCAGGGCTGCCACAGTGCGCGCTGCCGGCGCTTCCGGCGCCGCTGCCGGCGCGTGTCCCACGATCGCATCGGGCAGGCGCAGTCCGGCAAAGCCTTTGCCCTGCGGCGAGACGCCGCCGCTGCCATTGCTCGCCGCATCGCTGACGATTTTCAGTTCGATCGCCACGGCGACACCCGCCGTGCTCCAGCGCAGCTCGAACCACCGGTCGCCCTTGCGCGTTTTGGCGGCGCTTTCGATCAGGCGCTGCAGGCCGAACTGGCCTGCCTCATTGAACAGTTCGACCGTGCGTCCATCAAACGTGACGGCGCTGATCTTCGCGCCCGATGTCCCCTGCGGGCCGGGGTGGACCATATTCGTCCACACCGGCGGCGTGTTCCGGTAACGCAGCTGCTGCCCGTCGATGTCGACCGTGTATTCGGTCGTACCCGGCGCCGGCAGGGCCTGCAGCTGGAACACGGTCTGCGGTCCATTCGACGCTGCTACGCCATTGCTCGACAACGGCGCGATCCAGCCGGGAAAACTGGCCACCGCCTGCGGCGCCAGCGTGATGCCGATATCGGCCCAGGTGCGGGCGGCCAGCATGTCGCCGCGCCGCACCACCAGGGGTCCCATCGACGCGGTCACAAACTTCGCCACCACCCCTTCAGGCCCGAACACCTGGCCGATCTCTGCGCTGGTCGCTTCGACCTTCGCACCCGGCGCAAACGGATATTTGTCAGCCAGGTTACGGCGGAACGGCTCGACCACCTGTACCTGCCACGTCTTGTTGATTTCCGACTCGGACGGCAGCACGATCATCGCAAACGTCTGCATCAACGGCCGCACCAGCAACGGGCGCAGGACCTGTTTCTGTGCGTCTCCCATCCCGGCCAGCATCTGCTCGTCGACATATTTCAGGGCGTCGGCCAGTTCGGAACCGGTGCCTTCCAGGGTCTGCTGCATCAGCGTCTTGGCGCCCGGTCCCGGGTCGCCCTGGTTTTTCAGCTGGTTCAGGCGCGTGCGCAAGCGGCCCAGCACATCGAGATAGCCGGTCATCAGGGACGCGTTCCCATCGCGCACCGCGACCAGGCGCGCCACGCCGGTAAATTCACGTCCGATGACGCCCTGCACGCCTCCCGCCTGCGCGGCGCCGGTCCGCGCCGGGTCCAGGGCATTGACAACCTCGCGCGCTTCGCTGGGCGAACTGCGCAGGATTTTTTCCTTGAACCATGCCATGGCGCCTTTTCTAACCGCGCCCATTTGCGCCGGCGGCGCGCCTGGATTGTCCCAGGCGGTTTCCTGGTAAATCGTTTTCAGCAGCTTGGCGATCGGCGACGCCTGCGGGTCTCCCAGCCGGTTCATGGCCTGCACGCTGGCCTCGAAGCCGGCCAGGTCGCTGACCGACACACCCTGCACGAACTTCGACCATTCGCGCACATACTCCGCCTTGTACAAATCGGTGAGGCTTTTCTGGATCTGCTCTGGACTTCCTTCCAGCGTCAAATCGTCCTTCGACGCAGTCTTCAACACCCAGTCGCTGCTGCGCAGTTCTCCGTTGGCGGCGTCGCGCACTGCCTTGGAGACGAATTCCTCCCAGGCCTTGCGGGTGAAGGCGCCACTAATGGCATGGCTGCCGACGATCAAGGCCTGGTCCTGTTCGCCCACAATGCCGGCTACCGTCATCATTGCATGGCGCGTGGCGGCGCGTGCCTTGATGTCGCCGTAGACCCGTTCGCGCGCCGGCGTGCCGCGCACCACCCGGCGCAGGTGTTCGCGGGCGCCGTCAAGCAGGCTCAGTTTCAACTGCAGCTGCGGCCAGGCCGGATCGTCGATGTGCGACAGGTGAAATGTCAGCAGGCGTTCGGCGCTGCGGATCATCTGCTCGCGCGGCATGGCGCCCCGGTTCACGTCCAGCCACCCGCGCCAGTAACGGGTCAGCTGATCATTCAGGTGACCCGGCTCGGCCCGGGTTTTATCGCCCAGCATCAGGTAAGTTTTCAACGCGTTGTAGCTGTCGGTGATGCTGGCCGGCGTAGCCCCGGCAGCGATGTCGAGCTGGGCCGGATTGGCAACCAGTTCACCCAGGACGGTTTCCAGCGCGGCCGCCACTGGCTGGGCCATGACTTCGCGCACGCCGGCAAAATATTCGTCACGCAGCTTGCGCTCAAGCGTGTCGCCCTGGTACAGCCCGAAGCGCAGCACCAGCGGCCGCTCGACGCGATACTGCGCCAGCTGTTCGATGCGGTCCTGCAGGATGTCGAGTCCTTCCAGGCGCGACTGGAGGTCAAGGCGCCTGTCCTGCAATTTCGTCACTTTATCGAGGTCGGCCTGGACATTGGCCACCAGCTGGCGGTTGCTCATGAACGACCAGCTCCAGCCGCCCAGCGCGCATCCGAGCATCACTGTCGCCACGAAGAATGCCGTGTACTTCAGACGCGTGGCGGTCGGGCTGGCATAGCGCTTGACCAGTTCCTTGTCCGCAAAGATGACGTTGCGGAATAAGTCGAGCAGAAAATAGCCTGACTGACCGCCAGCTTCGTTGGGGGCGCTTTCGTGCAGTGTCAGGTCGAAGCGCGACGCCACGCGCTGCTTCGACAGGTTGTCCACTGCCCCTTCCTGCAGCGCGCTGGTGAAATAGAATCCCCGGAACACCGGCTTGAACTGGAAGGTGTTTTCCTCGAACAGCGTGGCGAGGAAGCTACGCAGCGGTTGCTTGAGGGACGCGAATTCGAGCGGGAACGTGAATACGCCAGGGCGCATGCGGGTGCTGCGGTTGCCGGCCATGTTGGCCAAACTTAATTCTTTGAGTCCGTCGTGCAGTTCGTCAAAGTGCTGGTCGAAAAACCCAAGTACGTCAACGCTGGTGCTGCGCCGGTTGTAGCGCAGGGTGGCGCCCCAGGTACGTTCGCGCTCGCCCGGGTCGGCATCATGGAAAAAATCGCCGAAACCGGCGATCAGATCCGCCTTGGTGAATATCACGTACACCGGAGCGTACACGCCCAGCCGCTCGGTCAATTCCTGTACGCGCGTGCGCAAATTCTTTGCCAGGTCCATCGACGCTTCAGGCGTGCCTTTGGCCAATTCAGCCACACTGACGGCGATCAGAATGCCGTTGATGGGCGCGCGCGGCCGGTGCCGCTTCAACAAGTCGAGAAAACTGAACCATTCTGCGCGGTCGCCGTCCAGCACCGAGTAGCGTCCGGCCGTATCCAGGAGGATGCCGTCAGTCGTGAAAAACCAGTCGCAGTTGCGCGTGCCGCCCACGCCTTGCACCGCCTTGCTGCCCGGTATCGGAAAGGTCAAGCCGGAATGGCCGATGGCACTGCTTTTGCCTGCAGCGGGGTTGCCGATCACCATATACCAGGGCAATTCATATAGCGCTGCCGCCCCCCTCGTTAGTCCGAGCTTGGACGTCTTGACCGTGGTAATCGCTTCGAGCATTCCTTTGCGCAATACCGCAACGTCGTCTCGCATGGACGCCTGCCGCAGCGCGTTGGCGTCTGCCCCCGCGACTGCCGCTACCAGCGTATCGGCCAACTGCCCGGCGCCGCGATTGCGCCAGGCGCGCCGCGCGAGCCAGAATACGCCCCAGGCCAGCAGCGAGGCAGCCGCGCCAGCCACAGCCCAGATGGCTCCCAGTTCCAGGCTTTCGGCGCCGAGGAATAAAAAAGCCGCCAATGCGGCCAGACCGATCATGCCCAGGACGCGGCGGTTAGTCAGGAACTGCCAGAATCGAGACATCATGGGGAGCGCTCACAGGAGGGTTCGGAAAAGTCCTGCGGGCAATGTTGGCACTCTTTCCGCGCGTCAAGTTTGAGCGATCGCAATGCTTGAATCCCGGCTTAGCCGGGCACTGCTGCGCGTTGCATCACACCGCGCATGCGCAATTCAGTGTGTCCAAAATCCATCATTTTCCAGCGGCCGCCCCATGTCAGGCCGAGTGATTCCGCCACTTCGCCGTACAGCTGGTATCCACGCATCGCCCATGGGTCCTTCTCGGAAATTATCAGCTTGCCTTCCCGCAGGAAGGCACAGTCGGCGGCCAGGCCATATTGGTGCCAGCTCTGGAAGGCGCGAGCGTTGGTGACCTGGCCACCCATACTGGCCAGCAAATCCTGGCGCGCCGGACTACGATAACCTTCGAGGATCGCCATGTCGTAACCGTGCCTTTCTTTCATGATCTTGAAGATCAGCAGCAGGCGCTGCGTGAACTCCGGGTGCAGCAGGCCCCAGTTGCGGCTGGCGGTCGCCAGCATTGGACGCACCAGTTCGACTTCCTGCGTCGCAAACGCAAGCGGCGGCAAAGCGACGGGCGGCGCAAGCTGTTCGCCCTTGAGCAGGGCCGCAATGTGCGCGTCGGGCATGGCTGGAACGGGTTCATACGCAGGCAAGGCGCTGCGCTTGCCGAGTAGCAATGCAAGCAGGGCCGGGACCAGGATCAAGGGCGCTGCAAATGCGATGAACTGCCACTTGCGCCGCAAAAAAGCGACCTGGGCATGCAGTGTCTGGCGGGTGCGGTCGCGCCAGACACTGGCGCAACGTGCGCTGTGCCATTGCCAGTGCGACACGCGCTGATCGGTCTGGCGCCGCCACACCTGCAGCGCATTGGCGACAGCGTCGCGCCCTGAAGGAAAAAATGCCAGCCAGATTCCCATGCAGGCAATCAAAAAGTAAAGAAGTGCGAGAAAGATCAGCATCTGAATCTCCAGACTGTTTCTAATGAGAATTTCAAAAGTCCAATCTTAGGAGTCCTACCGTGCGCCCACCAGACGAAAATCAACACGGCTCCATGCGCCCCAATCTGCTGTCCGGGGCACGCCGCCGGTTTGGCGGCGACGACAATATCCTCGAGCGGCTCGAGCGCGACTCGGCCAGGCAAGCCTCCGGCAACCGCAGCCGTGCTGCATGGTATGGGGCAGCCGCTTCGCTGGTATTGCTGTTCCTGGTCGTCGTGGCGTGGATGGCATATGAGAATGCCGGCACAGTGCACGTCATCCCCACGAAACACGCTGCTCCGGACCGTGGCGGGCCGGCGTCACTGCAAGGCCAGCAAGGTGCTGTCCGCGTTCCGGCATTGCCAGGCCCGGCGACGGTATTGCAGATGGATGCGCAAGATGCGCCAATGCCAGTTCCGGCAACCGTGGCGCCTCCCGCTCCTGCCCGGCGCGACGCCGTGGCAATCCTGCCACCACTCGTGTTGTTATCCGGAGACAGCGCCGTTGCAAGGAAGCCAGTCCTGCCATCCCGGACGGAGACGCCGCGTGCGGGCGTGCCGGCTGCGCGTACCCGACCAGCGGCGCGTACCAGCCCGGCGCAGCAAACGGCGACACCGGACCGCATCGCACCGCGTACCGCGACTGCAGTGCGCGCGCGCAAACCTGCCAGCGTGCACCTGTCACAAGAGGCGCTGGTCGACCGGGACGTCGCGCTCCTTTCCGCCATCATCATCCATGACAGTGCGCACGCTGATGAAAAAGCACAGTCCGAGGCGGCAGCTGCCTGCGTGCGCGCGAGCGAACGAAAATGCTCAGGCCGCGCCGCGGCTTCCCGGAAATAAGCAGACTGCCGGCTGCTGTTAAAACGTACACAACCTCGCGCGCCTGGCAAAACAGCGCGCGCAGAAGTTTGCGGGAAAGATGCTGGGTAAACTGCACCGACGGCGCTATACTGTATGGATGCACAGCTGTCAGCAAGTTCGCCCTCGCCTCCGTCCATGATCAGAGTTCTTGAAAATCCCTTTTATTATCTGGATAATTTTCAGCAGGTGCTGGACTGGATCGCCGGACGGTACAGCGATCTGTTGATCGACGAAGAGCGCGCTTTCATTGCGGCTTTTCCGACCCTGCCCCAGTCCGCGCGCGCCTTGTTTGTGCGCATGGTCATGCGCAAGGGTGAATTGTTCCGCGCCACCAAACTGCTTTATCCAGAAATCGGTTGCCCGGTAGCCGCCGCGCAAGACCTGCTGCCGACTGGCTGGATTGGCATCGATCCGGTGCTGTCCCTTGATGAACTGTGCGACTTGCTTACCAAGCCGGAACTTGCGACGGTATTCTCCTTGCCGCAATCATACAAAGCTGCCCGCAAGGCTGACCAGCGCGATTTCCTGCGTACGCAGTTTGGCGAACCGCGCTCCTTCTCCGCGTGGCGCAACGGCGCCGCTGCTGCTGCGGACAAAGGCACCAGCGATCACGCCTACCGCATCCTCGTCAAACCGCTGTGCGACCGCCTGCGCCTGATTTTTTTTGGCAACCTGAGCCAGGACTGGACCGAGTTTGTTTTGTCCGACTTGGGCGTGTTCCAGTATGAACAGGTTGAGATTTCGCAGGCGTCCCGCGGCTTTCGCAGCCGGCGCGACATCGGCCACTACATGGCGCTGCATAGTTGCAAGGAACGCTTCGCGGCAGCAGAACCGGCAGGCGATGTCCTGCAGGCGTTTCCTGGCGAGCCGTTCGACAATGACTGGCTGGAAAGCCGGCGTGAAAAGCTGTTATTCCAGATCGGCCAGCACTATGAACGCCAGCAGGATTGGTCCGGCGCCTACGAGGTCTATGCCCGTTGCCGGTTTCCTGGTGCACGGGCACGCGCCATTCGCGTCCTGGAAAAAAATGACCAGTTCGAATCCGCCCATGCCCTGCTTGAGCAAGCACAATATGCGCCTGAAAGCGACGCTGAACGCCAGCACCTTCTGCGTGTTGCGCCACGCCTGGCGCGCAAACTCGGGCTGGTGAAACCTGCCAAGCGGCAAGCCGCGCCGGTAGAAAGGCTTGACCTGTGCCTGCCGATGCCCGGTGCCGGGTGGTGGGTTGAAGGCGTCGTGCGCGACCACCTCGCCAACGATGACGCACCTGTCTTCTATGTTGAAAATGCGCTGATCAACTCCCTGTTTGGACTGCTGTGCTGGCAAGCGATTTTCAGCGCTATCCCGGGCGCCTTTTTTCATCCGTTTCATCGCGGCCCTGCCGACCTGTACAGTGCCGACTTCCTGCAGCGTCGCAGCAGCGAATTTGCAGCCTGCTTTGCCGAACTCGACGACGACCGTTACCGCGCCACCATCTGGCGCAATTTTGCTGCCAAGCGCGGGATCCAGTCGCCGTTCGTGGCCTGGGAATGCCTCGACGCAGCCCTGCTCGGCATGGCACTGGATTGCATCCCTGCTGCGCACTTGAAGAAATGGTGCGCACGCATCTTGCAAGATGTCAAAGCGAACCGCACCGGATTTCCTGATCTGATCCAGTTTTGGCCCGCTGAACGGCGGTACAATATGATCGAAGTCAAAGGCCCAGGCGATCGCTTGCAGGACAACCAGTTGCGCTGGATCGAATACTGCGCTATGCACCAGATGCCCGTGGCCGTCTGCTACCTGCAGTGGGCACAACAAGCGTGAGTGACCAGGACACGCCTGGCGCCAGCTACACAGTCGCGGTACGTGCCCTGTGCGAATTTACAGCCAAGGCCGGTGACCTCGACCTGCGTTTTACGCCATCCCCCACCGCGCAGGAAGGTATTGCCGGCCACGGCATCGTCACGCGCCGCCGCGGCGAGCATTACCAGGCCGAGCTAAGTTTATCGGGCGACTTCGGCCCCCTGCATGTACGCGGCCGCGCAGACGGCTACGATTGCCACCAGAACCTGATCGAGGAAATCAAGACGCATCGCGGCGACCTCGCGCGCATGCCCGCCAACCATCGCCAGCTGCACTGGGCGCAATTGCGCGTCTACGGACATTTGTTCTGCGCTGCGCGCGTCATCCCTGAAGTCAACCTGGCGCTGGTGTACTTCGATATCGGGTCACAGCAGGAAACAGTCTTGCGCGAAACCCGCAGCAGCGGTGAGCTGGCGGCACTGTTTTCCGACCAGTGCACGCGCTTCGTCGCCTGGGCGGCGCAAGAACTGGCGCACCGCGCAGCGCGCGACGCGGCCTTGTCCGCGCTGCGCTTTCCCCATCCAGATTTCCGGCCCGGCCAGCGCCAGCTGGCCGAAAATATCTTCAGGGCCCAGGTGGCGGGACGATGCCTGCTGGCCCAGGCGCCGACGGGCATCGGCAAAACGGTCGGCAGCCTGTTTCCCGCATTGAAAGCAGCGCCGGCGCACCGGCTCGACAAAATTTTCTTCCTGGCCGCCAAGACACCAGGCCGCCGGCTGGCGCTCGACGCAGCAGCCACGATCATGGCCAGCGATCCTGCGCTGCCACTGCGCGTGCTGGAACTGGCGTCGCGCGACAAATCGTGTGAACACCCCGACAAAGCATGCCATGGCGACGCATGTCCGCTGGCCCGCGGCTTTTACGATCGCCTGCCGGCCGCCCGGCGCGCCGCCCTGAACGTGCGGGTGCTGGACCGCGCCGCCTTGCGCAGCGTGGCACTGGCGCACGACGTTTGCCCGTACTACCTTGGCAGCGAAATGACCCGCTGGTCCGACGTCATCATTGGTGACTATAATTATTTTTTCGACGGCGGAGCGATGTTGTATGGTCTCGCGCAAGCGAATGGCTGGCGGGTGAGCGTGCTGGTCGACGAAGCGCACAATATGGTGGCGCGCGCGCGTTCGATGTATTCCTGCGAACTCGGACGCGGGGCATGGAAGGCGGCGCGGGCTGCCGCCCCTGCCCCGCTGCAAAAAGCCCTCGACAAGGTCGGACGTTGCTGGACCGCCCTGGCGAAAACCGGCGCCGCGCCGTACCAGGTATTGCCGGAGTTGCCCGAGAAATTGCTGACTGCCCTGCAAACTGTCGTAAGCGCCACCACCGACATGCTGGTCGAATCGACTGCGCCACTCGATCCGGCATTGCAGCGTTTCTATTTCGACGCCCTCCAGTTCACGCGGCTGGCCGAGTCCTTTGGCACGCATTCCCTGTGCGACCTGGAGCAGAACGAACGCCTTGGCGCAACGCTAAGCATTCGCAACATCGTGCCGGCCCACTACCTCGCGCCACGCTTTGCACTGGCCCATTCGACGACGCTGTTTTCCGCAACGTTGAGTCCTTGGAACTATTACAGTGACGCACTCGGCATGCCCGCCAGCACCGGCTGGATTGATGTGGCCTCGCCATTTCATTCCAGCCAGCTGGCGGTGCACGTGATGGACAAGATATCGACCCGCTACCAGCACCGCGCCGCATCCTGCGCCCCGATCGTCGCCCTGATAGCGCGCCAGTACGATAAAGCCCCGGGCAACTACCTCGCATTCTTCAGCAGTTTCGATTACCTGGAGCAGGTAGCTGCGCTGTTGGCCGAACGCCATCCAGAGATCCCCATATGGCTGCAGGCAAGACGCATGAACGAAGCGGACCGCGGCGCTTTCTTGGCACGGTTTGCCGCCAATGGGTGCGGTATCGGGTTCGCGGTACTTGGCGGTGCATTCGGGGAAGGCGTCGACCTGCCCGGCTCCCGCCTGATTGGCGCGTTCGTCGCCACCCTTGGACTGCCGCAGATAAATCCAGTCAATGAACAGGTCCGGATGCGCATGCACACCACCTTTGGTGCCGGGTACGATTACACCTATCTTTATCCCGGCATCCAGAAAGTGGTGCAGGCGGCGGGACGGGTCATCCGCACAGAGGCCGACCGCGGCGTGATTTATCTGATCGACGACCGCTTTGCCCATCCAGCCGTGCAGGCGTTGCTGCCACGCTGGTGGGACCTGGCGCTGGACCCACTCGGCGCATCAGACGCTTGAGCATGCGCATGTGTTATCGGTAAACACAAAAAAGCCCGCGTCGTTGAAGGCGCGGGCTTTCAGGTCATTGCTGAGTTCAGACAGCTGGTACAGCTGCAGGCTGGTTCTTCACCTGGTTGCGGTATTTGGCTTTGGCCTCTGCCTGCTTGATCGCCTCACGCGCGATGTTCATTCGCTTGATGGCTTTCTTTTCTTCGTATCCGCGGTGCTGGGCTTCGTCTTTGTTACCGATGCGCTTTGTCATCTTATTTCTCCTGTATTACACGATAAGTAGCTGCCGCTCAATTGCGGCCGCTGGGGGTGGCGAACTCAAGTTCGGGCATCAACATCATCCATCCAAGCCGACGCCGGATTTCCTGGGGAGTTGGTGGCGGCTGGCGTTCGCACAAGCGCTGCGCCAGGTACGTCCGAACCAGATCCTTCGGTGGATAGGTAACTCGTGTCATCACAACCTCCGCGATGGCCCCTCCCTCTTGCGGAAGCGGCAGTGTCTGGTGCCGATCCTCGAGGCGACCGGCTAACCTGCTGAGATGTTTGGCATGCCACACACATTCCAACCATGGCGCCTCACTCACACAGCCGTATCTTAGTCCAGTTGACGCAAGTCCACTGTTAAATGACGCACACTGGCGCAACTCTTCGTTTGAATTGACCTGCCGTGTATATATTTCCTCAATTAACATGACGCCGATCAACTAGATATCCAATTGATTTCTTTTTCAAGAATTAATTCCAAGCCTGCGATTGACCCCTGTCAAACCATTTAATATAGACGAGCAGGATAATAAATTTCATCCAAAGAAAACTGATCATCCCAAAATACTTGGCCAAGGGCTTTCGCCACTCACTCGCCAAATCCGATGCATCAAATCCAATTTTTCGGGAAAATTGTAGAAAAAATAATTTTGGGATTTTCAGAGCGATATCTCATCTACTTGTTTATCATCTTTTGCCACTTCGAATGCAAGCCAATGCCATGCCCAATTCAAATGCCAATGTATTAATGCAATTTTGCGCTGGAATGGTATCACTGCATCGCACGACAAAAATAGCCATCATGGTCACCGCCGACCTGATGGCACTTCCATTCTGCTTCCTGATCGCCATGCTGCTGCGTGGCGGGGACTTCAAACTCGCTTCGCATTACGGGCCTGCATCCTACGTCCTTGTCGCAGTAGTCACCATCGCGGCATTTTCCATGTCGGACCTGTACCGCGCCGTCATCCGCTTCATCGACCAGCGCCTGCTCAGCGCAACCGGTCTCGCGCTGGCCATCGCCGTAATGTGCGCGTATGTCGTGTTGTTTGTAATTAACGATGAAAAGTTCCCCCGCAGCGCCCTCGCGATCTATTGGTTCATTGTTTTTTCGTACGTCGTCACCTCGCGCATCGGTATCCGCAACCTCCTTCGCAACCACGGCGCACAACGGCGCCCTCATTCGGAACCGGTGGCCATCTATGGCGCCGGCGAAGCAGGCGCGCGCCTGGCGCTGACAATGCGTAATAGCGACGAATACCGTCCCATGTGTTTCTTTGACGACAAACATGTGCTTAACGAACGCAGCATTGCTGGCCTTCGCGTTTTCCACACTGGCCGCCAGGCAGAGATTGTCGGCGCCCTGGGCATCCGCTCCATCGTCATCGCCATTCCCGCCGTCTCGCCCGGGCGCTTGCGTGACATCATGCAAAAGTTGGCCCAGCCCGGCGTGACCATCAAGATCTTGAGTCGCCTGGTGGACCTTGCCGACGAGAAAGTCGCACCGCGCGACGCCATCCGCGAATTGAAGTTCGAAGATTTGCTCGGTCGTGCGCCCGTGCCGCCTCGCATGGAACTGTTCGCGAGCTGCGTCCGCGGAAAAAATGTCCTCGTTACCGGTGCGGGTGGATCGATCGGAAGTGAACTGTGCAGGCAAATTGTTACGCTGGCGCCAGAGCGACTTATCCTGCTCGACCATTCCGAATATGCGCTTTACACGATTCGCCAGGAACTGGCCACGCGATTTCCCAAAATACCAGTCGATGCGCATCTGGGATCGGTTTGCAACACTGACCTGGTCGGCAGGATGATGCAGCAATGCCGCATTAACACGATCTACCACGCTGCTGCCTACAAGCACGTGCCGCTGGTCGAAACAAATATCGTCGAGGGCTTGCGTAACAATGTTCTAGGCGCGCAGGTCATCGCCAGCGCTGCCGCAGAATATGGCGTCGAAACCTGCGTGTTGATCTCGAGCGACAAGGCCGTACGACCGACAAATATCATGGGCGCGAGCAAACGCATTGCCGAATTGATTTTCCAGGCCGCAGCTGCCAAGCACAGCGCGTCCACGACGTTTTCGATGGTTCGCTTCGGCAATGTGCTCGGCTCTTCCGGATCTGTCATACCGTTGTTCCAGCGCCAGATCGCACGCGGTGGTCCGTTGACGATCACCCATCCCGAAGTATCACGCTACTTCATGCTGATTCCCGAAGCAGCGCAACTGGTCATACAGGCCGGCGCCATGGCCAAGGGTGGCGACGTATTCGTCCTCGACATGGGTGACCCCGTACGCATTGTCGACCTCGCGCGCACGCTGATTGCACTTTCCGGTCTCGCTGAAAAGACCTTACAGCAGCCCGGCGGCGATATTGAAATTCAGTTCGTCGGTTTGTTCCAGGGTGAAAAACTGCACGAAGAGCTTCTGACCGAAGGTGTCGTCTTTCCCAGCGAGCATCCGCGGATCATGCGCATGAAAGAAAATGCCTTGCGCCCAAGCGTACTCGACACGTGTATTACCTGCCTGATGATGGCCTGCGATACCCATGAGCGCGTAATGATTGAATCAATGGTCAAAGCCATCGTCGCCGAGTACACCCCGGCCATGCCGACGCCTGCAGCGACCGCGCCGGAAGTAATCGGACTTCCCACTATGCCGCCCCGGCGCATCCGGAAATTTGTGCCCTTCCGAATTTAATCCATCTTTTACCATCACCTGTACTGGCGAGGATACTCATGCGCGACGAACCAAAACCGGCTTTCCTGCAACAGCTGACCGACAAGTTTCATGACCACAGTGCCGTAATAGGCATCGTCGGCCTGGGATACGTGGGCCTTCCACTCACTTTGCGTTACGCCGCGGTGGGTTACCGCGTTCTGGGCATTGACATCGATGCGAACAAGGTTGCCAAACTAAATGAGGGTGCCAGCTACATCGAACACATTTCTTCGAGTGCGATCTCCAGCGCGCGTGAAAATGGCTTTGAAGCGACGACGGACTTTACCCGGGCTGGCGAAGCAGATGCTCTGATCATCTGTGTACCAACCCCGCTCAATGCCTACCGCGAGCCGGACCTGTCATTTGTACTCAACACCACGGAAGCGTTGTTGCCATTCTTGCATTCGGGACAAATTATATCGCTTGAAAGCACTACCTATCCAGGCACCACCGAAGAAGAACTGCGGCCGCGCATCGAATCACGCGGTTTTACCATCGGCAGCGACATCTTCCTGGTGTTCTCGCCGGAACGCGAAGATCCAGGGAATGCGCATTTTGAGACGAACACCATTCCGAAGGTGTGCGGCGGCTCCACTGCAGCTTGTCTGGAGGCAGGCGTAGCGCTGTACAAACAAGCCATCGACCGGGTGGTACCGGTCAGTTCGACCCGTGCTGCCGAGTTGACCAAGCTCCTCGAAAACATTCACCGTGCAGTCAACATCGGCCTTGTCAACGAGATGAAAATCATCGCCGACAAAATGAACATCGATATTCACGAGGTCATTCGAGCCGCGGCAACCAAGCCGTTTGGATTCACCGCGTATTATCCAGGCCCAGGCCTTGGCGGCCACTGTATTCCAATCGACCCATTTTACCTGACTTGGAAAGCCCGCCAATATGGAATACATACACGCTTCATCGAACTGGCTGGCGAAATCAACAGCGACATGCCGCATTGGGTAATCGGAAAAGTCGCCGATGCACTGAACGAGCGCGGCCGCTCGATTAAAGGAAGCCGTGTGCTCGTGCTGGGAATAGCTTATAAAAAAGATGTCGAAGATATGCGCGAGTCGCCGTCAGTCGAACTGATGGAAATCCTGCGCGACAAAGGTGCCACCGTCCACTATGCAGATCCACATGTGCCCGTTTTCCCCAAAATGCGTGAACACCGCTTCGACTTGCACAGCGTAGCAGTTACTGCGGAAAGTGTAGCGTCGTACGACGTAGTTCTCCTCGCGACGAACCATACACGCTTTGATTACGCACTGATTCAGCAGCACGCTAAATTGATTGTGGATACGCGCGGCGTGTATCTTGAGCCGGTGTCCAATGTGGTCAAGGCCTGAGCCGGGACCGTCATGCGAAACTTCCCTGCCCCTATTTCCGGCCGAAAAGTCCGCCTTGCACTGGTCGGCTGTGGCCGGATAGCGCAAAACCACTTTAGCGCAATTGCCCAACATCGTGAACGCTGCGAGCTTGTCGGCGTCTGCGACATCGATTCACACGCGCTTGCCGAAGCGACCGGCAATACGCGGGCAACGGCGTTCACGTCTTTGAGCGACATGCTGACCGGGTGCGATGCCGACGCTTTTATTCTGTGCACGCCCTCCGGACTGCATTCTGAACAGGCCATCCAAATTGCCCGGGCCGGTCGCCATGTCATCACTGAAAAACCAATGGCTACACGTTGGGAGGATGGCAAGCGCATGGTCGCTGCGTGCGATGCTGCGGGCGTACGCCTCTTTGTCGTTAAGCAGAATCGACGGAACGCAACGTTGCGCCTATTGAAACAAGCGGTCGAGAAGAAGCGATTTGGACGCATTTACATGGTGAACCTGAACGTTTTCTGGACACGCCCTGATGCCTATTATCACAGCGCACCTTGGCGCGGCACGTGGGAATTCGACGGCGGAGCCTTTATGAATCAGGCCAGCCACTATGTCGATTTAATTGACTGGATCGTCGGCCCGGTAGAAAGCCTGCACGCCTACACTGCGACACTCGCCCGCGATATTGAAGTTGAAGACACCGGGGTCATCAATTTGCGCTGGCGGTGCGGCGCGCTCGGGTCGATGAACGTGACAATGCTGACTTATCCACGCAACCTTGAAGGCTCCATCACCATTCTTGGTGAATACGGCACCGTGCGGATTGGTGGGGTCGCCGTGAATGAAGTACAGCAATGGGAGTTTGCCAAGCCTGATCCCGACGACAACCTCGTTGAAGCAGCCAGCTATCAAACGACCTCTGTCTATGGATTTGGGCATCCCCTTTATTACGACAACGTCATTAAAGTACTTCAGGGAGAAGCGGAACCGGAGACCGACGGGCGTGAGGGGCTGAAATCACTTGAAGTTCTGGTAGCGGCATACAAATCGGCACGCGATGGCAAACGAGTAGCTCTGCCACTGGAGTACTAATGGACACGCTAATTCATCCCAGCGCCATCGTCGACACCGGTGCCCAGCTTGGCAGCAACACACATGTTTGGCATTTCGCGCACATATGCGCTGGAGCGCGCATCGGTGATAGCTGCTCGCTTGGACAAAACGTGTTTGTTGGCAATGACGTGACCATCGGCAACTGCGTAAAGATACAAAACAACGTCTCGGTATATGACGCTGTGACAATCGAGGACGAAGTTTTTTGTGGTCCCAGCATGGTATTCACGAACGTTTTCAACCCCCGTGCAGGGATCGTGCGCAAGAGCCAATACCGACGAACCACGGTACGCCGCGGTGCAAGTATTGGCGCGAATGCAACCATTGTTTGCGGTGTAACTATTGGCATGTATGCGTTCGTCGGAGCCGGTGCAGTGGTCAACCGTGATGTGCCTGACTTCGCTTTGGTTGCTGGTGTCCCGGCGCGCCAGATTGGCTGGATCAGCCGCCACGGCGACAAACTGCCTTTGTCGATAGTGGGCAGTGGAGAGGCCCGGTGCCCCCATACCAAGGACGTTTACATCGTCCAGGACGGTAATTGCGTGCTGGTTTCTGCAGAACTGCCATATTTTTGAAATGACTGGACTTTCCATGGATTTTATCGACCTCAAATCACAATACAACGCCGCACGCGCTATCATCGACGCCCGCATCCACGCCGTGCTCAATCACGGACAGTACATCATGGGGCCCGAGGTTGCCGAGCTGGAAAAACGGTTGGCCACCTTCACCGGCGCACGCCATTGCATCACTGTGTCCTCCGGTACTGAAGCGCTGGTCATCGCGCTGATGGCGCTCGGAATCGGGCCAGGTCATGAAGTGATTACCACGCCGTTTTCTTTCATCGCCACGGCAGAGGCGATCGTCCTCACCGGAGCGACTCCCGTCTTCGCCGACATCGATCCATTCAGTTGCAACATCAATGCAGATCTGGTCGAAGCGCTTATTACCACGCGTACGCGTGCAATCATGCCTGTATCGCTGTTCGGCCAGCCATCTGATATGGATGAATTGAACGCAATCGCGCTGCGCCACGGGCTGACCGTCATCGAAGACGCTGCCCAAAGTTTTGGTGCTACCTATCGGCGACGCCGCAGCTGCAATTTGTCGACGATTGGCTGCACTAGTTTCTTTCCAAGCAAGCCCCTTGGCTGCTACGGAGATGGCGGTGCCCTGTTTACAAGTGACGATACCCTTGCTGCCACAATGCGCGAAATTCGTGTGCATGGTCAGTCACAGCGTTACGTCCACACACGCATCGGCGTTGGCGGCCGCATGGATACTATTCAGTGCGCCATTGTGCTGGCCAAAATGGAGCGCTTTGATTGGGAGCTCAGGCAACGTGCCCGTGTCGCATCAAGTTACGATGCCTTGTTGTCAGGTCGCGTGCAAATTGTTGGGCGCGCAAATGACCGCACGAGTGCCTTCGCGCAATACACCGTAGTTTTGGAAGAACGCAGCCAGGTGCAGGCCAAGTTGAAGGATGTGGACATCCCTACCGCTGTTCATTATCCAGTGCCCATCCATCTCCAACCCGCCTACGTTGGGTTCAGTAGTGCAAACTCCTGTCCAGTGTCATCGCACATGGCAGCGCGCGTCTTGAGCCTGCCGATGGGTCCCTTTCTCTGCGACAGTGACATCCACAACGTCGCAGGAGCGGTCTTGATTGCCGCCGGCGTTGGCGTCCCGGGCGACTCTGCGCTGACATTGAGTACTTGATGTACCCTCTGTCAACATACTGGCGCCATGTTTTGACGGTGCTCGGAGGCGCAATTGGCGCCCAGGCGCTGCCACTAGCGGCGGCGCCAATGATTACACGCTTATGCACGCCAGCAGAAATGGGGGCGTTCAGTGTCTGGTTAGGAATCGTCGCGGTGGCGGCCATCGGGGCGACGCTGCGTCTTGAAACAGCAATGATTCTGGATCACGGGCAAGAGCCGCAGCAAACCTGCTTTGGTGTCATCCTCGATACCGCGACGGTAACTGCAGTCAGTCTCACAGCAATCGCAGTCATCGGAAAATTTGCAGGTTTGCCAATCTTAGGAACATTGCCTTGGTTTAGTGTTCTGACAGTCGGAATTGCCACGTGGATGACCGCTCTGATGCAGACTACACTTGCATACGCCACGTCCCACCGCGCATTCGGCAAAGCGGCACGTGGGAAAATGGTAACCGCCGGCACAATCGCAATCGGCCAGCTAACGCTACTATATGCAGGTGGCGCTGGCTTTGGCTTATTGACAGGACACATCATTGGCCTAGTCGCGGGACTAGCCACAGCGCACTGGATGTTATCGCCCCCAATAGCAAGTTTCGGCACGGCGCTAACCTCGGAGGGACGACAGTATTTGCAGCGTCACCAAGCCTTCTGGCGCTTCTCGTTACCCTCTAATTTACTTAACGCGCTTGTCGGACAGCTGCCCTTGCTGATGATCGGCATCCGGTATGGCGCCCCAGCTGCTGGGCTGTTCGCGTTGACGCAACGAGTCTTGGCTGCACCAATATCGCTTGTCGCAGCATCAGTGCTTGAAGTGTTCAAGCGCCAGTCCGTACACGATTTTGAAACCCTTGGGAATTGCTCAAACGCTTATCGTTACACATTTAAGACACTGTTCTTTCTAGCACTATTTCCGTCCATCGTACTGTTTATCTTTTCCCCAGCACTGTTTGCGTGGATCTTTGGGGAACATTGGCGTCCAGCAGGCGAGCTGGCGCAAATCTTAGCACCGCTATATTTTCTGAATTTTATTGCGAGCCCACTGAGTTACGTATTCTTCGTTGCTGGCAAGCAAAGAGTAGAGTTGGCGTGGCAAATTGCACTATTCGTCATGACTGCTGGGGTATTTTTCAGCCCTGGAACTTTACAGGAAACGCTGCTACGTTACGCCGTAGGCTATTCCGGACTTTATCTCATCTATTTACACATGTCGTATCAGTGCGCTCGCAATCAACAGGCAGCGCCATGAACATTAATCGTGCCAAACCTTTAAGCTCCTCGTACAACCGTACAGAGCAGTATTTTTTGAATGCAGCATTCCTTACTTTATTTCCGGGCTTCTTCTTTTATCATACTGCACTTGGCACAGGTGCCACTGGAGCATTTCTTGGAGGCTACTTCTCTCCGGTTTCACTGTTCTTCGCGCTTCCGCTAGCTGCCATATTGCTCAGGCATTACAAACGCACTTACCGCCGCATCTCAGCGCTGGAAATATACGCAAATATTTTTTTGATATATTTTTTTATAGTAATTATTATTAACAGTATGGCCGGAGCAAACCGGGCTATCATTACCAACCATTTATTATGCATACTTTTCGGAATTAACGCTTTTATCGTATTTAATATCATAGACTTTTCCTCATCCGTTTTTCGTGCGAGCTCGCTTGTTGCAATAATGGCGATGTCCGTCATAGCATTCAGCTATTCCGTTAATGGAGTTTTCTACCTTGGTGCACTCGGAGTAGCAAAAGACGCCGATAGCCTGGCAACTTACCAGGGTTTTGCCCGCTCCTACCTGGTTACAGTTCTTCCATTAGTTGCTTTCACACACTCATTACTGCTCAGGATATTGCTTTACGGTATGGCTGTCGCAACACTCTTCGTCAATACTGCGCGGAGCGAGTTCGCAGCATTGCTATTTGTCATTCCTATTATCGAATTGTATTTTTCTCAACGCAAAATTCTTTTCCTTGTCTCCACCATGTTGATCTGCATATGGCTAAACATGCATCTGGATCAACTCATCTCCGCTTTGCCAGACAACCGCATATTAGAATTGCTTGACTTGTCACATTCAACATCGGCGAACAAACGCCAGCATTTGAACGCACATGCGCTGAATACGGTAATCGCTCACCCGTTTCTGGGTGACTACGCCAGTTACGCGCCAGGCCATTATGCACACAATATTTTGTCTGCTTGGGTCGATCTAGGCTTGTTCGGCTTTATATATATTATTGCGATACTAGTTGCACCGTCAATCCCCATGTTTTTCCGAGAATATTTCTCCGGTCAAAAAAACGGAAGTTTCATTCTAAGCTTCACTCTGATGTGCAGTACGTCGTTATTGCTCGCGACGTCTCATTACTTTACCGACATGCTAATTGGTGCCACTCTTGGCGTATATGTGCAATACCAGAATGAGAGGAAATATGGCAAGCATCGCACATCTGACTTCAGCCCATCCGCGTCACGATACCCGAATTTTTATAAAACAATGTCGCAGCATGGTCAAGAGAGGCCATAACGTATCGCTCATCGTTGCAGACTCCAACGGTGATGCTACGAGCGATGGTGTTCAGATTCTGGATGTTGGTCGTTCTCAAAGTCGGCTCGGACGGATTTTTCAAAGCACAAGGCATGTCTTCGAACGAGCACTTACCATTAATGCCGACGTATATGTGTTGCATGACCCTGAGTTGATTCCGTATGGGATACGGCTTAAACGTATCGGAAAAACAGTAGTATTCGATTCGCATGAAGATATTCCTACACAGATTATGGGTAAACCTTATCTAGGACGAATGCAGGCCCTCGCGTTATCGCGCGGCTTCAGAGCTTACGAACAATATGCATGCCACCGACTTGACGGAATCGTGGCAGCGACTCCTTTTATTCGAGAAAAATTTATAGAAATAAATTCAAAAACCGTCAATATCAATAACTATCCAATTTTGGATGAGTTCGATCATGCGCGTGCGTGGGATGACAAGTCTTTTACAGTTTGCTATGTTGGAAATATCACCGTAACGCGTGGCATACGTGAATTAGTGAAGGCATGCTCGTTGCTGCGCTCACCAGCAACCTTAACCTTGGCGGGAACATTTGAAACTTCTTCGTTGGCAGCCGAAGTTGCAATTCAACCCGGGTGGTCCCGTGTCAAGGCTCTAGGTCATCTTGACAGGACTGGAGTGCGTGAGGTAATGGCAGGCGCAATGGCGGGCCTTGTTACATTACATCCTCAAGCAAACTATATCGATGCGCTTCCAGTAAAAATGTTCGAATACATGGCTGCTGGAATTCCTGTTATTGCTTCAGATTTTCCTCTGTGGCGCGAGATTATCGAAAGTAACGCATGTGGATTATGCATTAATCCGCTTGAACCTGCATCCATATCTGAAGCGATCGATTTCCTGATCATGCATCAGGCACAAGCTCAGCAAATGGGGGTCAATGGGCGTCTGGCGGCGACAAATAAATACAATTGGCAGGCCGAATCAAAAAAAATGCTTGACTTTTATGATGAATTTTAATTTATTCAAAAAAATTGCATACCTGTGCAAAATTTCGATCGAAGCAATACAGCTTCCATCGGTAAACCTTCATTTCCGGACGAGCGCAAATAATCCGGACATTGCCGAAACCTTCCTCCATTTTACTAAATTACACCCTCGATATAAATTAATTCGCAATAAATCCCTCGGAATGGCATTAGTGGATCTGCGTGGATATTCTGATCGTGACGCATACTTGTCCAGCATCAGCCGCAAGGACCAAGGGTTTTATCACGGCAAGCGCGCAACACGTCGAGGGTTTATTTTCAGCGAAATTGACCAAAATCTCTATATCGACGACATCCACGCAATCAATACTTCCATCAACGAACGTCAAGGTCGCCCAATGGATTCTGCATACCTAGAGAAGCCTGCATTCTATGAAAAGAAACCACATCTCCGCTACTTCGGCATCCTTGATGCCAACGGAAAATTGGTTGCCTATTGCAACATTGCAACGTACGGAAATTTCTCGGCCACTGACCGACTGCTAGGCTACAAAAACAGTGACGGAATAATGTATCTTTTAATAATGGAAATAATCTGCAATTTAATTGAGGAAAACCAAGTTCGATATTTAATGTACGATACATTTCTAGGCGCGAAGGAAGGATTGAGAAACTTCAAAAGACGACTTGGTTTCCAGCCCTATCGTGTACGCTATTTCCTGAACTGATAATATGCTACCAATCCTACACTACTGGAATACATTGATCCAGATCATAACGCTGCCGATTGCAACCCTCAGCTTTGAGGTCGATAATTCCGACAACATCACATCGACTTATCGAAATTATACAAGGCGTCATCCGCGTTACAAGATTATTCGTCACAAAACACTTGGTGCTGCCTTGATCGATCTAGAAGTCACTAATACGCTGGAGAAATATACCGATGCAATCAAAGGAAAAAATGGAGCGGCCAACCATGCCAAACGCGCCCGTGCGCGCGGTTACACTTTCTCGGAGATTGACCGCAACCACTATATTGACGATATTCATCAGATAAATGTTTCCTGCGCCTCGCGCCAGGGTCGCCAAATGGATAAAATTTATCAACACAAGAATCAGCACTTCGAATCATTACCAAATTTCCGGTATTATGGAATAATCAACAATAGAGGAAAGTTAGTTGCTTATGCAAACCTGGGAAAGTTTGGTAACTTTTGCGGATTTAGCCAGCTAATTGGAGTTCGCAACAACGATGGAATCATGCATTTGCTGATGATTGAAGTCGTATCTTTGCTCATCAGCGAGCGCCAGGTGCGTTATATCATGTATGACACATTTTTCGGCGCATTGCCCGGCCTTCGCATGTTCAAAACCATGCTTGGATTTCGCCCATATCGAGCAAAGTACGTAATCATATGAAAAGTATTGTTCATCGGATTTACGCTGACTATCTGATGCCGTCTCGATTGCATGAGTACGAGACTTTGCTGATGACAGCAAAGGATGCCGGCTATGCGCAGATGTCGATCCGAAGATTTTTCCGAGGTACCAAGGCGAAAAAGGTGTTAGTTCATCGCCATGACATTGATAGTGACCTCCGCACAGCACGCAAAATATTTAACCTTGAGTGCCGCCATGGAGTTAATGCAAGCTATTATTTCCGATTGCGTACCTTGGACATAGGCTTTATGCGTGATATCGAAGATGCAGGCAGTGAAGCAAGTTATCACTATGAAGAAGTTGCTACCTTTGCCAAGCGTCGTCATTTGCATGACCCCGCCGAAGTACGACGCCATTTTCCTGCGCTGCGCGATCAGTTTGCTATCAACGTCGCACGAATTACAGCTGCTTTGGGGAGATCACTTTCGACAGTTGCAAGCCACGGTGATTTTGCTAACAGAAAATTAGGAATCGTGAACCACGAATTGCTTGATGACGCTACTCTGCGCAAACGGTGTGGCATCGAATGTGAGACTTATGATGAAGCACTACTAAGCCAGTTCGATTTGTATATTACTGACCGCAAGCATCCAGTCTATTATAAGCCTATTTCCCCCTTCGATGCGTTAGGGCAAAATCAACGTATTTGCCTGCTTACTCATCCAGTGCAATGGGAAACCAACTGGATAGATAATACTTGCTGTAACTTCCACCGTTTATCAGAAGGGATCCGGTGGTGAGGATGAATATATTGTTAATTAATCACTATGCGGGGTCGGTACGACATGGCATGGAATATCGGCCGTATTACCTTGCACGCGAATGGGTACGACTTGGACACCGCGTACACATTCTTGCCGCGTCATATTCACACTTACGCACCCGCTCTCCTGAACTGGGGGATCGTGACCGTATCGATGAAGTCATTGACGGCATACATTACACCTGGTTCGCAACACCGTCTTATCAGAGCAATGGCTATGCACGGCTTCGAAATATCATGGCATTCGTGAACCGTCTTTTCCAGGAGAGCAGGGACATTGTACGATGCACCTCGCCCGATGTGGTCATCGCATCAAGCACTTACCCCTTGGATATATTTCCAGCTCGTCACATTGCTTGCCTGGCCGGAGCGCGATTATTATTTGAATTGCATGACTTATGGCCACTCTCGCCAATTGAGCTGGGCGGCTACTCGCGTTGGCATCCGTTCATCATGATTTTGCAAGCTGCCGAGAACCATGCCTGCAGACATGCCGATGACATCGTCTCAATATTGCCAAAGGTGGCAAACCATTTACAAGCTCACGGCATGGCGCCCGACAAGCTGCATATCGTACCGAACGGCGCCGACCCGGACGAATGGTCATTGAGGTCGCCCGCGCCTCCGGCACTACTTGATACGTTCCTGACCCAAATGCATGAGGAGAACAAGTTCGTTGTTGGCTATGCCGGCAGCCACGGGAGCGCCAATGCTTTGGGCGTTCTACTTGATGCGGCTTCGCTATTGCGTGATCATCCGATCGTTTTCGTACTAGTGGGATCGGGAACAGAAAAGATGGCGCTTCAGAAGCATGCGATAGCAATGGGGCTCAAGAACGTGCATTTTTTTGATCCAATTCCCAAGTGTCAGATTCCAGCTTACTTACGTGCAGTCGAGCTCGCTTTCATCGGATGGCAGAAGCAGCCGCTCTATCGCTTTGGCATTGCGCCGAACAAGTTGGTTGACTATATGATGGCGGGACGACCGATTTTGCACGCTGTAGAAGCAGGCAACGATCTGGTTGCCGAAGCAGGTTGTGGCTTGACGGTAGCCCCGGAAAGTCCACGCGAAATTGCAGACGGTGTGCTGTCTTTGATGAGCTTATCTCAAGATGCAAGGGATGCGATGGGCGAACGTGGTCGTCAGTTCGCTCTCTCCGAGCTGAGCTATTCCGTGCTTGGTCAACGTTTCCTGAGTATTCTTTCTGGAGCATCAAATCATGGATGATCATTCCACAGAGCCCGTCACGGCGCCTTTTCTCCCCTTTGCGCTGCCGGATATAGGGGAGGAGGAAATTGCTGCCGTAGTTAAATGCATGCGCACTAGGTGGATAACGACTGGTCCAATCAGTAAGCAATTCGAAATCGCATTTGGTGAATACCTGGGCGACGGTGGAGAGACAATCGCCGTCAATTCCGCAACCGCGGGTCTTCATCTTGCGCTCGAAGCGTTAGGCATCGGATCAGGCGACGAAGTAATTGTTCCGAGTCTGACGTTCACCGCAACGGCTGAAGTAGTGCGTTATCTCGGTGCGAGACCAGTATTTGTCGATATCGACGCAGACACCTTGAATACTTCAGTAGCCGCAATAGAGGCGGCAATTAGTCCAAGGACGCGTGCCATCATACCGGTCCACTATGCAGGTCTTGCCTGCGATATGGATGCCATTCTTGAGCTGGCAAGACGATACGGTCTACGAGTAATTGAGGATGCAGCGCACGCCTTTCCTACCCGTTATCGTGGAAGTCTGATCGGCACCCTTCGCAGCGACGTAGTAGTGTTCAGCTTCTATGCCAATAAGACAATGACGACAGGGGAAGGCGGGATGGTGGTGACGCGCGATCCTGTGGTTGCCCAGCGCATTCGGCTGATGCGGATCCATGGCATCAGTTCTGATGCTTTTGATCGGTACGTTTCGAAAAAACCTTCCTGGTATTACGAAGTTGTTGCGGCGGGCTTCAAGTATAATTTGACGGATATCGCAGCGTCGATTGGAATTGAGCAGCTAAAAAAAATTGACAGATTTCTGGCGCGTCGCGAACAGTTGGCGGGTCGATATGATGACGCGTTTGCCGACTTGCCGCTAATTTTACCGCCGCGGCCAAAGCATGGAAGCAGCCATGCTTGGCATCTGTATGTCGTACGCCTGACAGCTGCCGCTAAACTCGGACGCGACGATCTGATCGCAAGCCTGTCCCTGCGTGGGATTGGGACAAGTGTGCATTTCATCCCCCTGCACCGTCAGCCCTACTGGCGCGATCAATATGCGCTATTGAGTGAGCAATTTCCGGCTACGGAAGAGGCTTACAAAACGATGCTTTCATTGCCTCTTTACACGTGCATGACTGACGCTGACCAGCAGCGTGTCATTGATGAAGTACGCGCCGCATTATCATGAGAAAGCGCCTGTTCGACATCCTGGTTGCCGCGACTGGCTTGTTACTTCTGACACCAGCATTGCTTCTTATCTGCGCATGGATAAAATGGGATTCTCCGGGGCCTGCCATATTTTTGCAACAAAGGGTAGGACGCAATGGACGCCTCTTTAATATCATCAAATTCCGGACAATGCGTTGCGGACATGTTAATGGGCCGTTGATTACGGTTGGAGGGGATAGTCGTATTACCCATGCGGGCCATTTATTGCGGCGCTATAAGCTCGACGAGCTGCCACAATTACTGAATGTACTTGCCGGTTCCATGAGCCTGGTCGGACCGCGGCCTGAGGTACCATACTATGTTGCGTTTTACCCACCTGACCTGCGTGCATTGGTGTTATCTGTATCACCGGGCTTAACAGATTGGGCGGCTATTGAATTTATGGATGAGAACAAGTTGCTGGCATCATCTACTGACCCAGAACGCGCCTACATCGAACGAGTCATGCCGGAAAAGTTGGTCCATTATGTGCGTTATGTAAGGGAGCGAAACTTCTGGATCGACCTGTGCATTATTTTCCGTACATTGTCGATTATTATCCATTAATTAGTTTAATGCACTCTGCAGACCTGATTTACCTCGGTGACCTGCGATTGACTGTTGGGCTGGCCTGTGCTGTGTCAGCTTGGTTACTGGCAGCACATGCTTACCGCTTAGCTGCCTTTTGGTGTTTGTACGCAGGAGGCGCGTTCATTGCAGTCGCTGCCAGCAAAATCATTTATATGGGATGGGGATTGCAATCTACTATTATAGAATTCAAGGCAGCCAGCGGCCATGCTGCCGGCGCAGCAGCGGTTTTGCCTGTCGTTTTCTACCTCGTGGCGCAGTCTTACGGTCGAAAAAAAGATTACATTTGCTTGCTGGGCGGCTGGCTACTCAGTATCGCTGTTGCCGCGGCGCTTGTCTTGAATGATGAACACTCAGCCTCGGAAGCGATTGCAGGCTGGTCCCTGGGCGCCCTAGCGAGCGCCTGCAGCTATATGAAAATGCGCGGAACCAATATTATTGCCTCACGTTACGGTTTCAGCGCGGCGCTAGCGACTACATTTCTGATAGCGGCGTGCATGCAAGCCGCCCCTGTGGGGTGGTGGATGATCAAAACTGCGCTTGTGCTCTCCGGAGCGCAGCGGGTTCATGCCTGGAATGATTGAAGATGCGGAGTTCTCTATGATCGGATCCACGATGAAAACCAATTCCCTCCCTAAATTCTCGTTCAATTCGCACGCCGCACTGGAGGCTGATAGTTATCAGTCGCTAATTATCTCGCTTTTGCGTGGCTTGGCAGCACTGCAGGTTGCTCTCGCCCATCTACGTGCCGAGACTTATCCAAGTCTTCGCGGCATGAACGACGCAACAATAGCCTACCAGCTCTTCGCGTTCTCGACTGGCTTTGCTCACCAGGCGGTCGTCGTGTTTTTCTTAATCAGTGGGTGGTTGGTTGGCGGCAGCCTGCTAAATAAATGGTCGCAACAAAAATCGGTGACAGTTTATGCAATTGATCGTGTCAGCCGGCTGTGGACAGTGCTAATCCCCACCTTTTGCCTGATGCTGATTAGCGCGTGGTATATGGATAATATAGTTGCGATTCCAAGCCATCTAGATAGAACAAACGAGTATTCTGCCTTGGCGTTTTTTGGCAACCTGATCGGGTTTCAGACGGTTACTCTCCCGAATTTCGGAAAAAACTACGCTCTATGGAGTCTCGCAAACGAAACTTGGTATTACGTACTCTTTCCGTTAGTTATATTCGTATATCGATGCAAAACTGCGTTGCATAAATGTGCGAGTGCGCTCGCAATCGCGGGAATTGCCTCCTTTCTCCCTGTATCAATCCTGCTCTATTTTTCGCTCTGGTTGCTCGGCGCCGGTTTCTCAAAGATTCGTATCGAGTGCGGCTCAACGACACGCATTGCTCTAATAGTGGTTTGCGTTACGCTGTCAGTGTACTTTCGCCTGACTGGCAGCAACGCCGACCTGGTAGTTGATTCTTTCATCCAGGACTTCGTCATCAGTCTGCCCTTTCTGGCACTTCTAGCCAGCATGCATCAATCAGCGCCAACCGGGTCTGCCGCCATGCGTCATTTTAGATCGGCTGCACACACGCTCTCCGAGTTCTCTTTTACGCTCTATGTTACTCATGTGCCAACGATCGCATTGTTGCGCTACCTTGGGCGTAGCTACCTGGGGCGTGAAAGCTTCTCTCCCTATCACGCGATCGATTATCTTCTTTACTTTGGCACAGCCAGTCTGCTGGTTGCCATCGCGTTCCTGTCATACCTGGCGTTTGAGTCGAACACTGTACGCGTCAGGAATTTTTTAAAGAGAAGGTTATTAGGTGCATCATTACGTCGCCGAACCATCGTCGCCGCATCGGTCAAATAACGAAGTTAGTCATGGCTGCTTATTTAAAGGGACCTCGAGAAACCGTCGCGAGCGGCAGCAATGGTGGTCGAGAAGCGGAGCTGTACAGGCGTACAGCGAGCATCGGAGACCGCCAGTGCAACGCGCAGCAGGTTATTCGAGGTTCCCTTAAGGTGCGAAGTGCCATGAACTCACCGCTTTTAAAGAGCAGCGCGGTGATCAAAAGAAAGTGGACGGGGTATTGGGGCGGGACCAGACTAGTAGTTGGAACTGCGTTGTACGTTTGCCGGGCGTCCCATCATGACCATTTATAATTTCAAAACTGACCTTCTGTCATGACAGTAAACCCGAGTAAAGGGACCTATTCGTCAAGACAGTTTTTTTTGCCGGAGATTAGGCTAGTGTCCTGAACCGGCACGCATCGGGTTGGCACTGCCCCTCTTTCTTAATCCTATCCACCGATCAGTTTAGCAATCATCGCACTTTGCTTCCGGCAAGGCGCGCGGTTGAGCGGAGCCCCCTGCTTCCGGCGCTGCCTGCGGTGAGCCGTGGCAATGGCTCAGGCAAGCTCGGATCGGTCACGCTGCCGTATTTGTCGACGATCATAGCGCCCCCGTTTTCGCCACTTTCATAGACAACGTCCGGCGTGCGGCGTCCGATCATTCAATCCTTCGTACGGTCGCTCGCCATTGTAAAAAGCGAAGTATCGCGTCAGGCCCGCATACAGCTCGCCATCGTGGCATAACCGTCTAAGTACACATCTTCGTATTCGGTAGTTGTCAACAAAGACGTTGCGCCGTAAGTGTCGCGCCAGCACCGTCTGTACTTAGCGTCCTCACTCTGCGAAAGCAGTTCCCGTTACTTCTTTGATGGGAACTACTGTGGACACTGTTGGCGGCTCGAATGACCGTTAAGGACGGCCAAACTATCCGGCTGATTTCAGGGAACGTCGAATAACCTGCTGCGCGTTGCACTGGCGGTCTCCGATGCTCGCTGTACGCCTGTACAGCTCTGCTTCTCGACCACCATTGATGCCGCTCGCGACGGTTTTTCGAGGTCTCTTTCAAGCACCGCCTGCTCACGGCAGCGTGTGAGCGAAACAGATCGGTGTCGAAGCTGGCGCAGCAACATGGTATCAACGCGAACATGTTGTTCAAATGGCGCGGAGACCTACGCGCTGGCTTGCTGACAGATTCCAGACCGCAGTCGGCGCAGCTGTTGCCAGCGGTGGTGCGTCGCAATCCTGTGCTGCCCACGTTCCCAAGCGCGACGATACCTGCGGGCTTTATCGAGATTGTCATCGCCGATGCAGTGGTGCGCGTCAGCGCCGGCACCGATGCTGCGTTGCTGCGTTGCTGCGTTGCTCCAGCTTGTACTCCACGGCTTACGTTCATAATCGGCCTTTCAGCTGGCACCAGAATCTGGCTTGCCGCCAGAATCACCGACATGCGCGCCGGAATGAACGGCTTGGCGGCCAAAGTCAAGACCGCGTTGGCTTAAGACCCGTACTGCGGCCAAGTGTTCGTATTCCGCGGTCGGCGCGGCGACATGCTCAAGGTCTTGTGGTCGTCCGGCGACGGCCTGTGTCTGCTGGCGAAGCGCCTAGACCGTGGTCGCTTCGTCTGGCCACAGGCGCACAACGGCACTGTCTCGCTGACCCAGGCGCAGTTGTCGATGCTGATCAAAGGGATCGACGGGCGTCGGCCGGAGCGTACCTTGCGGCCGACGTCGGCCTTGTATACGTTCGCTGTCTCGCGTAAACTCAGCCCATGCTGACCGCCGCCAGTTCCCCGAAGACATCGATGCCCTGAAGGCGTTGCTGCTGGCGCGCGACGAACAGATCGTGGGACTGCGGCACAGCTGAACACGCGCGCTGCCGAGATCGAGCATTTGAAATTGTGGATCGCAAAGCTGCGGCGCATGCAATTCGGTCGCAAGTCCGAGAAGCTCGACCATCAGATCGAACAGCTTGAATTGCAGTTGGAGGATTTGCAGGCCGACGACGCCAGGCCAAACGGTAAATGCCGCCTCCGATCGCGCGCCGCGTCAGCGTGCACCGCGCAAGCCGCTGACCGAGCATCTGCCACATGATGAAAAAGTGTATCTGCCGGCGACGGCAGACTGCCCAGCTTGTGGCGGAAACCTGAAGCAGCTTGGTGAAGATGTGTCCGTGTAGCTTGAGTTCGTGCCAGCCAGCGTCCGCGTAATCCGTCACGTGCGTCCGAAGCCGGCCTGCGGCTGCTGCGATGGCATCATGCAGTCGCCAGCGCCGAGCCGTCCGATCGAGCGCGGCATAGCTGGCCCTGGTTTACTGGCTCATGTGCTGGTCGCCAAGTTTTGCTGACCACCTGCCGCTGTACCGCCAGTCCGTGGTTTATGCAACCGAAGGCGTCGATCTGGACCGGCACTACTGGCCAGTTGGGTCGCGGGCTCCAGTGCGCTGCGGCGCACCCCTGGTCGACGCGTTCCGTAAGCACGTGTTGGCGGCAGTTAAATTGCACGCTGATGACGCGCCGGTGCCGGTGCTCGCCCTGGGCAATGGAAGACCAAACTGGGCGTCTCTGGACATACGTGCGGGTAGACCGGCCAGCCGATGGTTCGAGGCCGCCGGCAGTCTGATTCGCCTACTCGCCAGATCGCAAGGGTACCCATCCGCACACGCACCTGGACAACTTCCAGGGCGTGCTGCAGGCTGACGCTTACGCCGGCTTCAACGCATTGTATGAAGGTGGCGCAATCGACGAAGCCGCATGTTGGGCGCATGCGCGCCGCAAGTTCCACGACCTGCACGTGGCGCGGCCATCGCCGCTGACGACAAAGGCGCTGCGCCGTATCGCCGAATTGTATCTGATCGAGGCCAGAACCAGCGCCAAGCCACAAAATGAGCCCCGGGCGGCGCGCCAGGCGCGCGCGACCGGTGCTCGACGACCTGGAGCTTTGGCTGCGCGCCTCGCTCGAAAAGCTCTCGCGCAAATCCGACACGTCGGCAGCGATCATGTACGCCCTGAACCTGTGGCCGGCGTTGCTTCGCTACTGCGACAACGGCGTCATCGAGATCGATAACTCGGCGGCCGAACGAGCACTGCGTGGCATCGCCATCGGCCGGCGCAACTACCTGTTCGCTGGCGCCGACAGCGGTGGCGAACGTGCAGCCGCCATCTACTCGCTGATCGGCACGGCCAAGCTGAACGGGGTCGACCCCGAAGCCTGGTTGCGTCATGTGCTGACGCAGATCGCCGGCCATCCCGTCAACCGCGTTGACGAGCTACTGCCCTGGAATTGCCCCCAGCAGATCAAGCCTGCTGAGTCATTTCATTTCGCGGGCAAAGGGGGCCGACGCTTTTTTTAATATTGTCACGTCCTGGTGAAGTTGCTGATTCTCCTGTTACAGCTGGCGGATCCTCTGCTGTTCTGCAGTCAACGGCTTGCCAATACCTTGCTGACCATTCTGCCCGGCGCCGACCTGTGCCGGCCACCGCCGGATCGCGGTCTGGCCGATGTCCGTGCTTTCGCTGCCGTTCCGGACACTTTTGCCTTAGTCAGTAATCATTCAAACCACGTTCAGCTGCAAATCAGGATCAAATGTTTTGCGCTTTCTTGTGTCATGTGCTCCTCCTCGGGTGGTGCATTTTTCACCTGTTGAGGTGTCCGGGCAAATTGGACCAGAGCATATATGTAATTGGAAATTAGTTGATGAAGCCTGGCTGAACCCGGAATGAAAGGCGCCAGAGGAGTTAAAAAGCAGCATATTCGGCGAGACATCTTCGTTGACAACGACCGCATGTTGACGACTACCGAATTCGACCGGGAAAAGTGATTGCTCGGCGTCGAACTGTTAGGGAGGCACTGATTAATTCCCCAGCTCCCGTTCCCACCAGCGCCGCAACCTGGGACAATAACGGCACGTTCCCCGCCCGCCATCGATCATGCAAAAGAGCTTCTCCGACCTCGAATACGCTGCCAAGAAAAAGCTCACGCGGCGCGACCGTTTTCTCAAAGAGATTGACAGTGTTACGCC